>Ga0209305_1000946_pt1 | contig 19657 bp, 13 predicted proteins | sample COGITO_mtgs_1103_FD_184792 | JGI IMG/M metagenome (GOLD analysis project Ga0209305, IMG submission 184792) | Pelagic marine microbial communities from North Sea - COGITO_mtgs_110321 (SPAdes) (version 2) | ecosystem: Environmental > Aquatic > Marine > Epipelagic ...
AGAGCTCTAGTTTTTTCATGTTCTACCCTCGATTAAAGTTTGAGGGCAGTATGTCAAGGATGATCAAAGGATTTTAGATGGGGTTTATTGATCGCTTACGAGTGTTTATGAAATTCGAGCCGACAATAACAGTAGATGAATTAGAAGAAAGGTATTTCAAGTTTCAGAATGTTACGCAATTTGAATTGCCTAATAGTTTTAAGAAAAATCAGATCGGGTTGATCTCTAGTGCAATTCAATTTTTTATTACTGTATCTAAAGCAGGATCACCTAAAATAATATTTTATGATTATGATTGCGAAAATGACCATGAAGATAATTTAAAAAAGATAATTAGTGATCCTATTTGTTTGGCTATTATTTTAATGTTTAATGAAATCTATGATTCTAAAGGAGTTGAATTTAAACGTAGAATTAATAAAAATATTGTATCTAGACTGGATGAAAATATATATTTTTCAGGGCATAGAATCCAGATGCTAGCAGTTGACCATTCAATAGAAAAATATGCCTATCCTAATTGTTTCTATGATTGGAGTGGTGAGAGGTCAATGCAAGGTGCTAGTTACTACTCATACTTATTAAGTGATTTTTTTAAAGAAAGAATTAAGTCGGCAAATGTAAACTCAAGCGAGCTTAGTACGTTAGGAAGTTTTATATCAGAGCTGATTGACAATACAGAACAGCATGGAAAGTTTGAGTTTACTACAGGGAAGCAAAATCGTTCAATTCGAGGGATGGTCCTTAATTATCATATGGTCAAAAAAAATGACAATATAGAAAGTATGTCAGGAAATCTGATTTCTATTTTTGACTATATACAAAGATCTAAGCAAGAAGATCGTGCTCTTCATTTACTGGAGATTTCAATTTTTGATAGCGGAGTAGGGATTTATGATAGTTTTGGTGGGGCAACTTCAGAAGTAGGAACCGAGAAAGAAGTAGTGTCTAAAAGTTTCTTGAAAGGAGTTACGTCTAAAAGAAATGGATTAGGGTATGGGCGGGGGTTGAATAATGTTAGGCAAACACTTAATCAAAGAGGTGGTTTGATTAAGATTAGGTCAGGTTCAGTATCTCTTTATCGGGATTATAATTTAGAACACCTTAAAGATGAGAATACTGATGTCATGTTTTTTGAAGAAGACAGTGGAGATGGTGCTGGAATTGCAAATGTTTCAGGTGTGGCATATACAATCTTGGTGCCAGTGAAATGAATAAATATTACAGTTACACTGTTAACTTAGATAAGTTCATTAGAGCGGAAGAAAATTCTTATTTTGGTGATGTTCTCGTAGTATATGTATCTGGCTACGGATTCGATTCCTTATCTTTTTTAGAGAATGTTAGGGATGAATTTAAAAGGCATTCTTTTTGTCGAAACATGGTTGTAATTTCGCCTTCGTACAATAAAGAAGCTATTTTTGATGGGCTTATAAATAATGATGGAGAGTCTAAAAGAGTTAAGGATGCTATAAATGGAATGCAAAAACTGAACTTTTATGGGGTTTTTGTTGATTCCTTAGGGGCGATATCTGTTACCAATAGTATTGATGATATTAATTATGAAATATCAAATTTATGTGATATGTACAAAGAGATTTCTGATCAGGGTATTCTTAAAGTAATTAAAAACAGAAATCTGATAATGGAGTCTTCGGAAAATTATCATTTTGTAAAACCATCGGGTAAGCACTCTAATAAATTCATAAAAGTTACAAATATTTTAGAAAACTCAGCCGAAATTTCATTTATAGCTCTAAATTTATTGCAATTTACAGGAAGTAATATCGATAAAATATATGTGGATACTGCAGGTGTTTTTCCTGTTGCATATGAATTATCTTTGATGAAAAATCGGTTCGGTGAAGATGTTGATTCTCACAGCTTTGTTGATACATACGGAAGTTATGAAAGAGTTGATGACTATCCGTTTCGAGGGAGTAGCGATACTATTGTATTGATTTCTGCAACTACAAGTCAGGACTTGAAACTGAAGCTACAATCAATAAAAACTCTTAATCAATCGCGGATAATTACTTTATTCTCATATGGCATAAGAGATGGTATAGATGAATTGGTATCGCTAAGCAATTTTTATAAAAAATATAATTTAGAATTCTTGTCAGGAATTCGAACTTATAATGCTCATGATTGTGATCTTTGCATGCAGGAACGATCGGTGCCTTTATCGCTGACGAAAAGTCAGTTTGTATTCGAGGCACCTTCCTCGCAAGTTTACTTGCCGCTTGTATCTGATTCTGATATGCATCTTAAAGGTTTGATAAAAAAGTATAAAGATACCAAGGCTTTTAGATGTTTTCATGATGGATTGTCAGGAAGTTCAGATCCGGTTCCAGATTATTTTATTGATGTCAGTAAGCTTATAAAAGAAAGTCAGGAATATCGCGATAAAGTTAAATCAGTTGTCCGTCGAAATTATACGATTGCTTCTAATTTAATTGTTCATTGCAATGATGTAGGAGCAAAAGAGCTTGCTTTATCTATCAAAGCCCAAGTGAAAGAAATGGGTGGGGAAGTTAATGTATACAGCTCGACACAGCTTTCTGATTTGATGATGGAAGATAAAATCGAATCTTCTGATGTTACGGGAGTATTAGTTGTTGCTGCATCAATAGAAACTGGTAAATCACTTCTCGATATTAGTAGGCTGTTAAGGGATTTTAACACTGTTCCAATAACCTATATGGTTGGCTTTGTAAAATATAATGATGAAGCTTCATATAAGAAGCTAAAAATGGATTTGGTTTTTTGTAAAAATGATTATGGTTTTCATACCTTCGTAGAAATTGAAAAAATAATTCTTCCTATTCATGAATATAGAAGCACTTATTATACAAAGGAACTTAAATTTTGGAGTAGTTTTAGTGATGTAGAGATTGAGGTTCTTGACAGGATAAAATATCTACGAAAGGTCACTTCTACTGAAGAAAAAGGGGCTTGCCGAGATTTATTTTTAACTTCACCTAAAGGGGATAGTTACGAACTTGGGAAAACATTCGCTTTTTGGCATGAGGATGATAGTAGTAAAGGTTTTCGAGATCAAGCTCCTGTCTATTTCACTATTTCTTCGATTTTACAAAAACTTAGATACGAAGTTGCAGGCAGAGCGCCTTTGCGAGGGGGGTATATTATTAGACAATTAGACCCTTTGCTTTTTGATCGATTTAATGAGGGGATTATTCAGGCATCAGTTATAAGAGCAGCTAAGCCTAGAGAATTAGATTATAGTGCGAGTGATGAAAGTAGTAAGATCGTAGGGTCGTTGTTACATCGCATGATTAAAAACCCAGAAGATAAGGCTTCTGAAGCATTGCCTGAGTTTCTTTTAGCTTTGTGTATAGGACATCTTCAAATTAAGAAAGATCATATTAACTTTTTGGGAACTGTTCACTTAGCTAATAGTGTCGAATCTCCCATGCTAAAGCGAATGTTGATTTACATAGCTGAAAAATTATTTGGTTGTAAAGAGGAAAAACTTTTACAAGATAGTGTGCCTTTTTGATTATATTAGGTGAAATTTCGTGCATCCTAGGAGTGGATGATTAAGTTATGTAACAATAAAAAACCCGCTCTCGCGGGTTTTTTATTGGCAGAAAACTAAAAGATTAAATTCAGATGAATTTAATCTTCGTAGTTCTCAATAGCAGGACAAGAACAAATCAAGTTACGGTCGCCGTACACGTCATCAATTCGGCCAACTGAAGGCCAGAATTTGTGAGCGCCTAAGTTCTTAGTTGGAAATGCCGCTAACTGCTGCGAGTAAGGACGATCCCAATCACCCGTAACAACCGCTGCTGTATGCGGTGCATTTTTCAACGGGTTGTTTTCTGCGTCTAGTTCGCCATTATGAATCGCCATGATTTCGCCTTTAATCGAGATCATTGCGTTAGCGAAGCGATCGATTTCTGCTTTGCTTTCAGATTCCGTTGGCTCAATCATGAACGTGCCCGCAACAGGGAACGACATAGTCGGTGCGTGGAAACCGTAATCCATTAAGCGCTTAGCGATATCAACTTCTGTAATACCGGTTTGTTCTTTTAATGGACGCAAATCAATAATACATTCGTGTGCCACTAAGCCTTTATTACCTGAGTACAAAATTGGGTAATGTTCGCCTAAACGTTTGGCTAGGTAGTTCGCTTTTAATAGAGCGTGCTGGGTTGCTTTACGCAAACCTTTGCCGCCCATTAGCGTAATGTACATCCAAGAAATCGTTAAGATACTCGCGCTGCCGTAAGGAGCAGAAGATACCGCGCCTTGGCCTTTACTTTCGTTATCGATTGGACGAACTGCGTGGTTAGCAACAAACGGTGCAAGGTGTGCTGCTACGCCGATTGGACCCATACCTGGACCACCGCCACCGTGTGGGATTGCGAAAGTTTTGTGCAAGTTCATGTGCGATACGTCAGCGCCTAAGTACGCAGGTTGAGTAATACCCACCTGTGCGTTTAGGTTGGCGCCATCCATGTAAACCTGGCCGCCAAGGCTATGAACAAGTTCGCAAATTTCTTTGATCCCTTCTTCGTATACGCCGTGTGTTGAAGGGTAGGTGATCATTAAGCAAGAAAGGTTGTCGCCAATTTCTTCGGCTTTTGCTTTCAAGTCTGCGAAGTCTACGTTACCGAGTTCATCACAGTTAGTCACAACAACTTTCATTGAAGCCATTTGTGCAGAGGCAGGGTTAGTACCGTGTGCAGAGCGTGGAATCAAACAAACGTTACGGTGACCTTCGCCACGGCTTTCGTGATATTTCTTAATCGCGATTAAGCCTGCGTATTCACCTTGTGCACCTGAGTTAGGCTGCATGCAAATAGCGGAGAAACCGGTGATGTCTTTTAAGTAATCGTCGAGTTCATCAATCATTTTCTCGTAACCGATGGTTTGGTCTTTTGGAGCAAATGGGTGAATGGTCGAGAACTCAGGCCAAGACAGAGGAATCATCTGAGTCGTGGCGTTCAATTTCATGGTGCAAGAACCCAGCGTAATCATTGAATGATTCATCGCGAGATCTTTTACTTCCAAGCTCTTCATGTAGCGCAGCATTTCGTGTTCGCTGTGGTACGAGTTGAAGGTTGGGTGCGTTAGGAATTCGGTAGTACGAATTAAGTCCGCTGGAATCGAGGTAGCGTCAGCCGCTACAACTTCTGCGTCTAATTCATAAATATCTAGGTTAAAATCTTCTGCGGCATCGCCTAAGAAAATTGTAAATAATTCTGCAATGTCAGCGGCGGATGTTTTTTCACAAATCGATACGCCCACAGATACTGAGCTATCAAGACGTAAGTTCACTTCAGCTGCAAGGGCGCGATGAATAACGGCATCACGATCGTCAGTGATTACTGTTAACGTATCGAACCAAGTATCGTTCGCTAACTTAATGCCGGCTTTTTTCAAACCTAGCGCTAGAATATCGGTCAAACGGTGAATACGACCAGCAATAGTTTTTAAACCTTGTGGACCATGATAAACCGCGTAGAAAGAAGAAAGATTGGCCAATAATGCCTGTGCTGTACAGATATTAGAGTTCGCCTTCTCACGACGGATATGTTGTTCACGAGTCTGCAACGCCATGCGTAATGCTTGGTTGCCTTGAGCGTCGATAGAAACACCGATGATACGGCCAGGGATCGAACGCTTGTACTTATCTTTTGTTGCGAAGAACGCAGCGTGTGGACCACCAAAACCCATGGGCACACCAAAGTGTTGAGCGTTACCCAATACAATGTCGGCGCCCATGTCGGCTGGAGTCTTAAGTGCAACCAAAGCCATAAGGTCGGTTGCGACTGTGGCTAGTGCATCTTTTGCATGTAGCGCAGTGATAACATCGGTGAAATCTTCAACGTTACCGCCTTTACCTGGGTACTGAAAGATAGCCCCAAATACATCGCTATCAGCTGCTTCTGAAGCAGGAGCAATAATGACTTCCCAACCGAATGCTTCGGCGCGGGTCTTAATAACGTCGATGGTTTGCGGTAGGCAATTCTCATCAACGAAGAAGGTATTCGATTTGTTTTTACGAACAGTACGCTTGGTCATGGCCATGGCTTCAGCAGCCGCGGTACCTTCATCAAGCAAGGAAGCGTTTGCTAATTCCATACCTGTCATGTCGCAAACCAGTTGCTGGAAGTTTAATAGTGCTTCCAAACGACCTTGAGCAATTTCTGGCTGGTAAGGTGTATAAGCGGTATACCAACCTGGATTTTCTAATACGTTGCGCATGATAACAGGCGGAACAATTGTATCGTTATAACCCATGCCAATGTAGCTTTTGAAAACCTTGTTCTGGTCTGCAAGAGAACGTAAATAGTTAATCGCTTCAAATTCTGTGCGGCCATCAGCGATGTCTAAAAATGCGTCACGCAAAATATCAGCAGGAACGATCTGCTTAGAAAGATCTTCTAGGCTAGTAGCGCCTACGACTTCTAATAGGGCGTTTTCTTCGCTTGCATCAGGACCAATGTGACGACCAATAAAGTTGTCGCGCTGTTCCAGTTGTACCAGGGTTTGTGTGCTCATGGGCTTGCTCATATTGTGCTAATTTAGCGTACGAAAACGTGTGCTAAATAGTTTACGAAAGTTAGGGAATGAACGAAAAATTCTTTTCTCTTTAAATAGAAGAAAAGAAATATAAAAAGCCCTGCAGCCTTTTGAGTGACTTTATAAAATACAAAGTTAAAAAGGGGCAGGGCTTAATGTACTGCTAATTAATCACACTTTGCAGCGTATTCTTCAGCCGACATTAACGTATCTAAAACGTTAGGATCGGTTGGTTCCATGCGGAAAAACCAAGCGTCGCCGTATGGGTCTTCGTTGGCTTTTTCAGGTGCGTCTACTAACTCTTCGTTTACGGCAACAATAGTACCGGCGATCGGTGCGTATACGTCAGAAGCGGCTTTAACCGATTCAACAACAGCGATATCTTCGTCAGCTTCTACTTCAGCGCCAACTTCTGGCAATTCGATGAATACAACATCACCAAGGGCTGCTTGGGCGAAGTCTGTGATACCAACAGTAATGGTGCCGTCTTCTTCTTTACGTAACCATTCGTGAGATTCAACGTACTTTAATTCTGCAGGGATATTACTCATTTTAATATTCTCTCAAGCTAAATTTTAAAAAACGATTATTCGAAAACTTTTTTGCCATTACGTACGAACGGCATTTTTACGATACGGGCAGGAATTAACTTGCCACGCATTTCAATATTACATTCACTGCCGGTATCATAAGGAACACGCGCCATGGCGATAGAGTGCTGCAGTGTTGGTGAGAAAGTACCAGACGTCACTTCACCTTCACCTATGCCTTCTACAACCACTTTTTGGTGTGAGCGCATTACACCGCGAGTTTCTAATACGATACCGACTAGCTTAGTCGGTATGCCAGCAGCTTTTTGTGCTTCTAAGGCTTTACGGCCAATAAAGTCACGTTCAGCAGGTTCCCATGCAATGGTCCAGCCCATGCCCGCTTCTAATGGCGAAATGGAATCGTCCATATCGTTACCGTACAAGTTCATGCCAGCTTCTAAACGCAAGGTATCACGAGCGCCTAAACCCGTCGGTGCCACGCCTGCTGCGACCAGTGCTTGCCAAAACTCGACAACTTCTGCTTCCGGGACAATGATTTCTAAACCGTCTTCACCGGTATAACCTGTGCGCGCATAGAACCATTCGTTGACGGGTAAGCCTTGGAATACTTTTAATTCGCCAATCACGTCAGCGTCTTGTGGGCGAACTTGTTTTACTTTTTCGATGGCGTTAGGGCCTTGAACGGCAACCATTGCAAGTTCAGGACGCTCAGTCAGAGTGGCGTCGAACGCTGCGATTTGCTTGTTCATCCAAGCCAAATCTTTTTCGCGTGTACCGCAGTTAACAACGGTGCGGTACCAGCCATCCATTTTGTAAACGATAAGGTCGTCGATCACGCCGCCTTCTTCGTTCAACATGCCGGTATAAAGAGCTTTACCGGTAAAGCCAAGCTTGGATACATCGTTAGCTAAGATTTTTTGTAGGTAAGCCAACGCTTCTGGGCCTGTAATATCAACGATCGTCATGTGCGATACGTCGAACATGCCTGCGTCTTCACGTACTACATTATGCTCTTGTAACTGCGAGCCGTAGTGAATGGGCATATCCCAGCCGCCAAAATCGACAATTTTGCCGTTAGCATCTAGATGTTGTTGGTACAGAGGTGTTTGCTTACCCATATTTTTATGATCCGTAACAGTCGCTGTTTAAAAACCGCTTGTTTAAAAGTCGCGCTAAAAAAGGCCCGCAAGTATACCGATAAAGTCAGGCTTTGGCATCTTGCAGATTAATTATGATGGCTAAAATACTCAATATTGGCACGATGGTACTTCAAAAGAAGGGTTAATTCTAGCTTGACACTTTCGAGCTTGATGAAATTGCCTGAAATGTTGATGAAACCTGACTTGTTAGTCAATTTTGGTGAGGGTGAAAGGTCTAGGATTGAGCTGAATTGCGCGTGAGGCAATACTGATTTGCGTGCGTAGGAACTCATCAAATGGCATTGGCATGTCTCTATCTTGATAGAAACCATCAATAATCAAAGAAGCCATACCGTGAACTTGCGTCCATAGGGTATTGGCCAAGATCATAGAGCATCCGCTCAGAAATGCACCGTCAGAGATTCCCCGTTCGACTTGGCTAATTAACACATTAAACGATTTTTCACCGGCGGCGACCATATTGGCATAAGCGCGTCGATTTTGAATGCTGGGTCCAAACATCAGCTTGTATTTTTCTGGGTTGGCGATGGCAAACGCCAGGTACGCAGCACCTATGGTTTGGATGTTTTCATTTGCGCTTTGATCATTGCTGATGTGCTTCGAAGTTGCGTGATATAAGTCGAGATACGCTTGGGCTGCGACTTCTGCAAGCAGTTCATTCTTGTCTTTAAAGTGGCGGTAGGGTGCTGTTTGTGAGACTCCGACAGTACGGGCAATGCCGCGCAGGCTTAACTTTTCGACACCCACGTCTTTGATCTGTTCAACGGCGGCCTCTAATAGCGCTAGGCGTAAGTTACCGTGATGATAGTTGGTCGGGTGGTCGTTGCTCATGCTGATGTTTGGCCCTATTTAATGTGCGTTAAAGTCTGTTGTTTTCATTACGATATGTCAATTAGTGTTGACGGTGAATACATTGAATAGATAGAATGTATGCCTATATGTTTTCACTGTCAACATGACCGAATCACTACAGGCCGTTTATTATGAAACCTGCATCTACGTTTATTACTCTGCTGTTTAACTCCTTAGTTGTAATACTTTTATCCGTTGGCGTTATTGCTAAAACACTCGCAGAAGATACGGCTGTGCCTGTTGACGTTGTTAGTGCTCACTACGCTGAATACGCAAAAGCCATCAGGATTAGTGGCTTATTAGAAAATAAATCGGAGCAATCTCTGGGTTTTAAAGTTCCGGGCCTAGTGAGTAAGGTCTACGTGGATGAAGGTCAATTTGTTAAGAGAGGCCAGCTATTAGCTTCTTTGGATTTAGAAGAAATTGATGCAGAAGTTGCGAAAGCGAAATCGGTATTGGCCAATGCGCAGCGTAATCTTGAACGTTTCCAATCACTGCAAGGGCAAAATGCCTTGTCGATGGATCAATTACAATCGGCGCAAACGCGTATGGATGTAGCGCAATCAGATCTGACCGTCGCTAAATTTAATCGTCGCCATGCGGTGATTAAAGCGCCAGCGGAAGGGCGCATTTTAAATCGTGCCTTAGAGCCCAATGAATTGGTAAAAGCAGGACAGCCTGTGTTTGTGTTTGCCGCTAAAAAAACCGGTTGGATCTTAAGCACCGGTATTACCGATAAAGATATTGTGCGCACTCAGTTAGGGGATAAAGCGGAGTTGTATTTTGATGCGTACCCTAATCAAATATTTCCAGCGACAGTTTCCGAAGTAGCAGGGCGCGCCGATGCAAAAACTCAAACATTTGAAATTGAATTACGGTTAGAAGGTTCTTCAGAAAAGAACGGTGCTAAAAATTTATTAGCCGGTTTTGTGGGTCATGGTCGGGTTTATCCGACACAAAAAGAACGCTTGGTTTTATTACCATTAACCGCGTTATTACGTGCGGATGGTAAGCAAGCAGAGGTGTATGTTTTAGATGAACAAGATCAAGCGCATGTACGTTTAATTGATGTGGCGTTTATTGAAGGCAGTCGTATGGCGGTACGTGCAGGTATTCAAGAGGGTGAACGTATTGTGATTCAAGGTGCTCCGTATTTATCAGAAGACCGTGCAGTCGCCGTGCAGAAATCTCTGTAAATAATATAGACGAATAGGAAAGCATCATGCAATTACCTGCGTTAGCAATACGAAATCATCAATTTACCATCGTTCTATTTTTACTTTTGGTGACTCTCGGCATCGTATCTTTTTTTACTATGCCTCGCTCAGAAGATCCACAGTTTGACTTTTCAGCGGCGGTTATTAAGGTCGTCAGTCCCGGCACGATTCCGATGGATATGGAAAAGTTGGTCGTTGACCCGATTGAAGAAGCGCTGAATGAATTAGAAGATATTAAAAATATCAAAACAAATGTCGAAGATGGCCTAGTGGTCACGCGGATTGAGTTTTTATACGGCACCGACCCAGATGATAAATACGACGAAGTGGTTGCCAGTATTGCCCGTATTCGTAGTGATTTACCGTCCAGTATTGTGGCGCTTAAAATTGATAAAATATCCCCTGCAGATGTGAGTATTTTACAGCTTGCTTTAGTCTCGGAAAGAGCCAGTTATAGTGAGTTGAAACGTCATGCAGAAGCACTTGAACAACGCTTAGAGCGAGCTTCTGGTGTTAAGCGTGTGGATGTTGAAGCGTTGCCTGAATTAGAAGTTCAAATAAAAGTCGATCAGCGTCAAGTGAATGCTTTAGGCATTAGTTTGGATGAGGTTTTTAGCGCGGTACAAGGTGCAGCACAAAACTTACCGGGGGGGCATGCTAATGGTGGTGATCGTCGTTTTACGGTACGCACGTCGGGTGATTATCAGTCGTTACAGCAAATAGAAGATACGGTGATTCGTGGTTCACAAGGTAAGTTTATTTATCTGCGTGATATTGCGACGATTAGCCAGGGCGAAACGTTGCCGACTTATCGTGCAAAATTAAACGGAGAAAAAGCCGTTTTTGTTTCGGTCGTGCAGCGTAAAGGCAGTCAGATATTTAATGTGATGGAAGGCATTAATGCCCAAATAGAAGAATACAAACCGCGTATCCCAAGTGAGATAAAATTATTCACGGTAATGGACCAGTCGATAAGCGTTGAGCGACAAATCAGTAGTTTCTTTAACAGCTTGAATCAAGGACTTATTCTGGTTGCGATTTTAAGCATTATTGTTTTAGGTTTTAAACCCAGTTTAGTGGTTGTTTCAGCGGTGCCGTTGTCGATTTTTATCGCGATCGGCTGGGTAGATCTAGCGGGATTCGGTTTGCAGCAAATGTCGATTGTTGGCTTGGTCATCGCATTAGGATTATTGGTCGATAATGCCATCGTGGTGGTGGAGAATGTTTCGCGTCATCTACGAGATGGTGATACCCCAAGAGAAGCGGCAGTGAAAGGCAGTTCTCAAGTCGCTTGGGCGGTCGCCAGTGGTACTTTGACGACGGTATTATCATTTTTGCCGATGTTAATTATGCAAAATGGCTCTGGCACATTTATGCGTGCTATGCCGGTCACGGTTGTCGTGACGTTATTTGCGTCGTTATTAATTGCGCTAACGTTAACACCTTTATTAGCCAGTAAATTAGGAAACTCCGCGAAGAAAACGACACGAGCGCAAAAGAAACTAGAGTCGATTGCGGATACTCGTTATAGCAGCATATTACTTTGGGCATTAGATCGCCCAGCGAAAGTCATTGGTATTTCGGTCATGATGCTGGTGGGAAGCTTGGCACTTTTTCCTTTTATTGGCGTGAGTCTATTTCCGAAAGCCGAGAAGCCTATGATCTTGGTGAACATTGATATGCCAGAGGGATCTACTTTTGCGCGGACGCAAGAAGTTGCCGATGAAGTTAGTAAGCGTGTGCGCCAGCATGAATTAGTGAATGATGTATCGCAGAACGTTGGCCGTGGTAACCCGCGTATTTATTACAATATTATGCCGACGCGTCAGACGGTTAATTTTGCCCAATTGTTTGTCACCCTTAATGATTATCAGCTGTCTGCTGTGGAGCCTCTAGTCGATACTATTCGTAGTCAGGTGGGTGATATTGCCGGCGCGAAAATTACGGTGAAAGAGTTTATGCAAGGTCCACCTTTGGTTGCGCCCATTAGCATTCGTATTGTCGGTGAAGAACTGGCTGATATTCAACGGGTCGCAATGGATGTTGAAAAGCTGGTGGCCAATACTCAAGGTACTGTGGGTATTGATAATCCCGTTGGTAATTTTAAAATTGATTTGAAGGTCGATATTAATCGCGATAAAGCCGCGATGCTCGGTGTGCCATTGCAGCAGATTGACCGCACGGTACGAACGGCTTTAGTAGGCACTAATATGGGCAGCTTTCGGGATGATCAAGGGGAGGAATTTCCTTTAGTTCTACGTTTATCCCAATACGAAAATCCACAGATAGAAACCTTTGAAGATATTAAAGTTCGATCAAATAGCAATCAGTTAGTGCCGTTATTGCAAATAGCTGAACTTAATCTGGAAACCAGTATTGCGCGTTTTCAGCATTATGATTTAGAACGTATGGCGCGTATTACTTCGGATGTATTACCTGGCTTTACCGCAGAAAAAGTAACCAATGCGATCGTTGAAAAATTGAATGGCTATGATTTCCCTGAAGGTGTTCATTACGCCATTGGTGGTGAACAAGAAAATCGTAAAGAGGCGTTTGGTGGAATGGCGAAAACTGTATTGCTAGCGGTATTTGGAATCTTTGCTGTTTTAGTATTGCAGTTCCGTTCTTTTGTGCAGCCGTTAATTGTTTTTGCAGCGATTCCCTTTGCCTTAGTGGGTGCGTTTATCGCTTTATTTATTAGTGGTTATACCTTTAGTTTTACCGCGTTTATCGGCCTAACATCGTTGGTAGGGATCGTGGTAAATAACTCGATTATTTTAGTCGATTATGCCAACCAAATGCGTCGTGATGGTTTGGAAAAAATGGATGCGATTATGGCTGCGGCAAAAACGCGATTTGTGCCGATTATATTAACCACGCTGACTACAGTGGGGGGCTTATTACCGCTGACGTTATCGGGTTCTAGTATGTGGTCACCGATGGGTTGGGCGATTATTGGTGGGCTGTTGGTATCGACATTATTAACGCTGATTGTTGTGCCTGTGCTGTATAAGTTGTTGGGTAAGATGCCAGAAGAAGTTACAATTTGAGGGCGTGATTTTTGTAATGCTCTAAAAAATTCGGCTTAGGTCTTGGTTACTAAGCCGTCTTTTTTATCTCTCCTGCCGATATTTATTAATGTCGTACGAATCCCTATATTATTAATACAGAATTGTTAATACAGATTATTCATATCGTGTTTAATAATTCCCGATATGATCGGGTTACTGAGTTTACCTAATAAACCTTCTCCTTGGATATGCGCGGTCAGAGCTTTTGAGAATGTTGTTAAGGACTTGCTGCTAACATGGCTCTCTTTTTTCCAAATTTTAGTACGTTCTAACGCTGCTGAATCATTTAGCTGTAAATTGTTTATCGATATCAAAATGGCTATTTTTGGTACTTTGTCTTTGATCGCCAAAGGTTTCAATAACATGGGGTCTGTTGTGAGATAGGCTTTACCCTCAACATACAAAACAGTGTTTGATCCAGGCACTAAAAAGGAAAGTCCAACAGAGGGGTTATTGATAATGTTGGTCAGACTAACGGCTATTTTATTACCGGGTCTTTCCGGTAACAGTAAGGTGTTTTCATCAATTAATTTTACAAAGCCCGCAGGGTCGCCGCGTGGAGATAATTCGGTATTCCCTAAAGCATTTTGTGTTGAAAGTAATAAGTACGGTGAATTCTCAATGATATTTTTTATAGTAGGATTATGCTGTTTTAGTTGCGAAATCCACAGTTCTGCACGAGTTATCGCCCGGGCACAGTGTAGATAAACACTTTGAATATCGAATATTATATTATTGCTATGTTCTAGATTACTGGTCGATGTAATTTGATGCGCTTTGCCATTAATTCTTAATCCGTGGCCAATACCAGGAATTAGAAAATATAGACTGCAAGGCATATTATTGATGTGTGTATGGTCTTTATGTGTGGGGATTATGAAAGACAAGGTTGAGAGTGAATCGATGGAAAAGCAGTCACCTTTGACGTCTAATATCGGCATGCCCAGTGATAAGTCGCTGAAGGTAGCAGCGGCGATAGATGCTTGCGCAATAAATTCAATACTGTAGTTGTCTAAAGTCGGTTGTATTCGTTTGTCTAATATTTTAGGGTAAGATTTAATTATTTTTCGCAATGCTTCTTCTGTGCTTATTTTTTCGATTTTGTTCGTGACTGACATAATAAGTACTCTTAATCGCCGTTTAGATTGCATGCTAAGATCAAAAATGTATTTCTAGTAGGGCGATTTGCATCAATGTTGTGGAATAATGATTCATTCTCTAGGGTCGATCGCTTATATGCTGAAAAATAACACTATCTCTGCAATTGCCGTGCTCGACCTTGCTAGAGAATTGGCAGGCCTGAATATTTTGGATCACGAGAGCTTACTCAGCTTAGAAAAAGACTTTGAGAATGGTGCCGTAAGGTATTCGAATCAAGCTGATATGACGATGGCACTTGAGCGTCGTATGCCAGAAGACGTTTTGGTGAATCTATGGCGCTTAGCGGCGGAAAATTCTGAATACCCAGAAGTTGGGATCTTAATTGGCAGTAAAGTAAATAAAGAGGCTAAGGGGGTGCTTGCTCATTGGATTTCTCAATGTGAAACTTTAGCTGAAGCCTTTGCAGTTTTTAATGACAATATTATATTACTCAATGCTGCAGAAAATTGGACGTTAGAGCGTCGAGCAGAAACTATAAAATTAAATTTCAATTTTTCATCTCAATATGAATACCCTGTTGTGGCGATTGAGCGGAGTATGTCAGCGCTTGTTATGTGGGCGAGTGAAATGTGTGGGATGTCAGTTGTGATTGAATCTGCTAGTTTTCGACATGCGGCGCCAGAATACCAACATCGATATACCTCTATCTTTGGTTCAGCTGTTATTTTCTCGGCGGCTGAAAATTCATTGATTTTGAAGGCGTCAGTTTTTGATAAAGCAATAAAGAGTGCTAATCCTTATTTGCAGCAAGTTATCGCGACAAGAGCCCAGGCATTATTGCTAAGCCCTTTTGTTGTGAATGATGATTCACCGACTTCGATAAGGGTCAAAGAGCTACTCTATGCTGATTTAGTACGCTTTAATTCTGTAGACTCTGTTTGTTTGGAAATGCACCTGAGTCGGGCGAGCTTGTATCGGAAGCTGAAAGTTGAAGGGACAACCTTTAGAGAAATACTCGAGGCTGTGCAAATCGACAAGCATCGGCAAGGACTTGAACAGGGCTTAGCGGTTAATGATTTATGTGATTTATTAGGCTTCAGTGATCCTAGCACTTTCTATAAAGCAAAAAAGCGCTGGGCAAAGATGGCTTCTAAAAACTGAAATAGTTAAAACGCTTCTAGCTCACCCTTTAAATCGTTGTTGTTTTCTAATAAGGCATCGGCCAGCTTTCGTTTCATGGCTTCCCCAGTCGCATTGCCTTCGATACCTTCAACCAGTTTTATTTCTTTTTCCTCTGAACCGCTAGGGCCATTAACATCAACTTTGGCATAAATCGCCATGTATTCAGTGTGTTTTCCATTAGTGGTGCTCGACATGGTCGATTTTAAAATCAATTGGTCTGGGGAGGTGAGCTTTCCTTGTTGTGTATACATAATGCGCCCAAAAACACTACGACGCGTATATACTTGGTCGTCAATGATCTTGCACTCTAGTTTTCGGCCAACTAAAAATATACCAAAACCTAATATACCTGCGCCAATGCTGAAAAATATTGGTGCCATTACCCACAGCATAATCTCGCCCTGAGAGGCTAAATAAAATAGAAAACAGCCGACCGACGTGAAGGTTAAACCGAATAATACCATGAACCAACTCATGGATTTATTGCGGCCTTGCTCGGAGATAATATCAAGCCCTTCGTCTGTTTCTTGTGTATGAATTTGTTTTTCGATGCTGGCGTCAGCTTGCTTACGCTTTGCGATATAGGTGGCTTCTTTGTGAGCGCTGGGAATAACAATAGCTGAGGTCTGCGTTCCAACTTCAACTGGAATTTTCCAGCTGCGCTTGAACTCCATAAAGTTAATTAGGCCTTCTATACTGACTTCCCAGTGAATCTTGCCGCGGCCATTATGTGTATCTTCGGTGCGCTCGCCAGCAGGCACATCAAAGCAGAATTCTAATGTACTGCCAGCACCGTTAGGTTTATCTAAAGGTTTGTCGTGCTCTTGCCAAAGTATATCTCTGTGGGTAGTCGAGTTTTTACCACTGCCAGAGGTATAAGTATTGATGCAGCTAAGGGTGATGTTAAGGTTTCGTTTGGCCCAAGGTTGTGCTAGATCAATACGTCCACCCACTTGTCCGCCGACTTGGCCAATTAATGGTGAAGGGCTGAGTGGTGTTGGGCCGAAGAATCGATATTTTTGTCGCATTTTCCAGGCGCCAAATAGCATAAGTAAGCCGGTAATCGGAAAAATTAAGGCGATGAGAATTTCGTATTTACCTTTATTAATCTCTTCTGGAATGGCAAATATGATGGGGGTGGATATTAATAAAACGATGATGCTAATAACCACCATAACCCAATGGCCTGATTTTTGGCTGCTATTGATTTGGTTCTTATTACTGGGCTTAGTCATTAGATGTCCTGCTCTCTAAATCTGCTTATTAAACTTAATTATTAATAGAACATTAGCAGAAAAATTTATGTTTTAGGAAATTCCATTATAAAATATCAAGCTGTGATGGTGTATTAAATGATTCGTCAGTTGGTTTTGGCTGCTTCGTTTACGATGATAAGCAGCCAAGGGACTATTTTAAATTACTAGGATATGGGGAGTGAGTTGTCATTAATCGCAGAGGAAATTTTATCTTTATAAAGCTCAGCTTCTTTTTTTGAGGTAATTCCTCCAACCAATTTTATTTTTTCTCCACCCCACCTGTTTTTAGCGTGGGCGTAAATTGCTAAAAATTGTTTTTTTGAAGAAAAATTCATTTTACACTGACACTCTTCTATTGATAATGTTTCTATATCAGTGATGTTTATTTCGTGCTTATAAAAAATATGGTTTTTTATCTGATGAGTCAGTGTTAGTAAGTCTTTTTTGACTTTAAGTTCTAAGTAGCTTTTCGAAAAGTAATGCTCTAAGCCAAATAAACTGAGTCCTGGTATTAAAAAGACGAGGGCTAAAACAAAAGCCTTGCCGCTGCCTAATAATGCAAGAAATAGCCCATAAGCTCCGATCAAATTTAATACTCCTCCAACTAACTTATTTGACCAAGCTGTAGATAAGGAACGACCATGGTTAGAGATTATGTGCAGCTCTTCATTAGGCGCAGTCTCTAGTATGCTTTGCTCTACCTTAGCTTCGACAGCGGCTGTTTTTATGGCTTCAACGGCTTCTCGGTGAGGCTTGGGAATCGTTATTGATGATTTCTCAGAACCTTTAACAACTGGCACCTTCCATTGACGCTGAAATGCAGTTCCTTTTATCTTTCCTTCAATAGATACTTCCCAGTGAATACTGCCTCTATTGACCATCCCACTTGCGAGGGCACCAGTTGGTAGATCGAAGCAAAATTCCAGTTTACTGCCCATACCGCTAGGGCTATCAACGGGCTTGTCGGTATGCCTCCAGATAACCTTTTTTTCGGTATAGCTTTTTTTGCTTGTTTGCTTTCGTGTACTGTGAATGCAAGAAAGTACAATAACTAGGTCTCGCTTTTCCCAAGGTGTTTTTAATTCTATGCTACCGCCTAGTTGGCCATCTGTTTGTCCTGCAGCAGGGGATAAAGTGAGAGGAGAGTAGCCCGTTACTAAAAATGTTTTTCTCATTCTCCAGCCAATATAAGCTAGTAAGGCTCCGAAAGAACTAAAAATGACGAGGTCAAATACAGCGTAATTTTTATCTATAAGTTGAGTGGCGATATGTGAGGCAGTGTAAGTGAGTATAAACATGCCAGGGATTATAAAAATCCAAGGATGCATACTTTGTTTGCTATATATCTTGTTTGAATTATTTATTTTTTTCATGAGCTTCCTGCTCTATTTAAATGATTGATGCACTATTAACCAGAAATACCTTAGTGAGTTTTATCGAGATTTTCAAGATGAAAGGTTAAAAGAAAAAGCGCCTACGAGTGAGGCGCTTTATACCTATTTAAGGAGTCTTAAATAGGTTATATAGAAAAGTTACTTGCTGCTATTTACTAAGTAGTTGATACGCGCTTGAGTATCTTCGCTTTGCAATAGTAGAGAGAAGGCTTCTAGTTCGTCAGTCACTACTTCTTCGATTACTTCAGAGTTGCCCACATTTAATAGCTGCTTAGTGGTGATTAAAGACGCAAGCGGCTGCTTAACTAGGTCTTGTGCAACTGACATTGCTGCTTCAAGTGCTTGGCCATCTTCAGTCGCTTTATTGATGATGTTCCATTTCTCAGCTTCACTACCGTCGAAGAAACGACCGGTTAATAACAGCTCGTTAGCGATTTTAGGGCCAACAGATTCCGTTAATAACATAGAAGAAGCACCTTCAGGGCTAACACCTAAGTTAGCGAAAGGTAGGCGGAAGCGGGTATTTGCACCCGCAAAAGCCATGTCGCAATGAAGTAGAATGGTTGTGCCGATGCCGACGGCTACTTTTTCAACGGCAGCAATGATCGGCTTTTTAACGCGGCTCAACGTTGTAAAAATACCAGAAACACCGTCCATAACATCTTGGCGCACATCATCACCCGCCACTAGGTCAGATAAATCGTTACCCGCAGTAAACTTGCCGCCAGCGCCGGTTAATACGATGACATTGACGTCGTCAGAAGCATCGGCTTCTTTAAAAGCAGCAATTAGGTCTTGGTAAGTTTGTACTCGAATTGCGTTTAAAACCTCTGGGCGGTTAATCTCGATCAGCGCAATTTTATTGTCGATGGTTAAATTAATATCTTGGTACATGGTGGCTCCAGAAGGCTTATAGGAATAACAAAGCAGGGAGTTTAACTGGCTTCGTTGTTGAACAGAAGAAAAAGCATCTTTTTTAGACAATATAATGATAGAAGGCCAAATGGCTTGCGAGTGATCCATTTGGCCAAATAAGCTTAAAGATTAGTCGAGATTAATCTCAACCATTAAATCATTTGAAATTGCTTCTAACGCATCCGTTAGAGCATCAGCATCAAAACCTTTCGGCACGCGTAAGTGCGCTTCGGTTTTAAATAAAAGGTCCGCTGACATCGGTGCGCTTTCGCAGTTGGTGGTCAGTTCTAATACGTTAACCCCCATATTGGCCAAAGCTTGTGATACTTCTTTCACAATACCTGGGCGGTCGTTGCCAACTAAGTTGAGGGTGAGATCTTTGGTGGCAATGGAGTCTCCA
>Ga0209305_1000956_pt1 | contig 19502 bp, 15 predicted proteins | sample COGITO_mtgs_1103_FD_184792 | JGI IMG/M metagenome (GOLD analysis project Ga0209305, IMG submission 184792) | Pelagic marine microbial communities from North Sea - COGITO_mtgs_110321 (SPAdes) (version 2) | ecosystem: Environmental > Aquatic > Marine > Epipelagic ...
TTACGTTAGTTGCTGCGCCTATGTTTCTCGATTAAAAACATGTAATATTGAAAGAACAAAACTAAGATTATATTAATTACTGGGTATATTTACTTTTCTGACCATTAAAAGAATGTATATCGATACGCGTATAAGTACACGTCTGTTTGCTCTCTCGTTCATACTCACTTTCGCATTTAACGCTGCATAGCAGCCACCGCCGCGTTGCCTTGCATCAAGCCGGCGCGAATGGCGGCGCTCGCATCCGCCACCGCCGCCGGTCCGCTCGGTACGAAGATGGTCGAGTTCCCGCCTTGCGTCCCAACCTCCTTCATCGTGTCAAAGTATTGCGTCATCATCATCATTTCCATCACGTCCTTGGAGGAAATGCCATCGACTTCCTTTTGAAAGTTCACCACCGAATCTCTCAAACCGTTGATGATCGCCTGTCTTTGCCTCGCCATACCGGTACCGCTCAAATACTTCGACTCCGCGTCCGCCTCGGCAGCTTTCACCACCATAATCTTCTCCGCTTCCGCGCGATCCTTCGCGGCAACTCTTTGTCTTTGCGCCGCGTTGATTTCATTCATCGCATTCTTTACCTTAGGATCCGGCGCGATATCCGTCACCAACGTCGAAATAATGTTATACCCAAACTCCTCCATCGATTTCGCCAACATGTTCTTCACCTCCATCGCGATTTCCTCTTTCGACGTGAAAACGTCGTCCAACTTAATTCTCGGTACCGTCGAACGGACGACGTCGAAGATGTACGAACGAATTTGCCCTTTAGAATCAGTCAATTTATAAAACGCGTCAAACATGCGAGACGGGTCTTGCAAGACTTGATACTGCGTCGAGATGATGATGTTGACAAAGACGTTATCTAAAGTCTTCGTTTCCACGGACACGTCCAAAGATTGGATTCTCGTGGAGATGGTCCCGACATTCGCCGTGCCTGCGTTTGAAAAGGGGTTTAGGAAAAGAAAATAGTTGTTAAGAATGATGAGCGTATTCGCGCTAAAGCGCTCTCTTCGACGGGAAAGCCCCCGCTGTGTGTTGCGTGCGCAAAAGAGACGAGAGCGTTTTTAGAGGAAAAAAGGACCAAGAAAACGTACCGACGCAAGGAATAATCACGTGGCACCCGGGAGGTGCAAATCGGTCGAATTTACCGCACGTGGCGATGACACCGCTGTTTTATTACGCACGACGTGTATAGAGAGAGATGATGTATAGGTCATCACAAAACGCTTTCATGTGATACGTGGTTGTTTGCAAACATAATGCTACTAAAGAGGAGTATTAAGAATGAATCCGTGCAATCCAATTATTTTCCCCGGGGAGGATTCATAAATATCTCGACGAGATGATGCACACGCGCGAGACGAGAAAGAGAGAGAGAGAGAGAGAGATGTAAAAGAGAACGCAAAAGCAAGGAACGAAAACTTACAATGTGCCCTGATCGACGCATGTCCAGCAAGCCATGATGATGGTAGTTTTTGTCGTGTAAGTGTGTGTGTGTTTAGTGTCGTGTGTCGACTTATTTGTGACGTCTCTGTACAAATGAGGGTGCCTTTCCAAGAGAGTAAATTTGCCAGGCTGGCAAATTTTTGCTGGCAATGTGCCAGGGAGAAAAATTGTGAGCACGTAATATGTAATATTCTTACTACATAGTGTTATTGTTTCCTGGTGAACGCGTTCGGACTGAACTTGAACGCGCCGTCTTCGCTCGGCCAGGAAGTCATCCGTTCCGTTTTCGTTACGGTCACGTTGGGACCGCGAATGCCTTTCCAACTCTTTTCGCTGGCGTGCGCGACGCCGACGACGACGGAATCGGAGAACGTCGGCGAACTGTGACCGTCGAATACTACGGCGTGGGATTGGCCGCCATCGATTACAGATTTGACGCAAGTGACGGAGGAGGAGTCCCAGGCCCAAATGCCGCCGACGTTGTTGGTGACTTGGGAAGAGGAGACGAGGCAACGGGCGTTGTTGGAGCAGTCGACACCGGGGCCTTTGCATTCGCGAAGGATGGTATTGGAGAGGATGGAGCATTCCGCGTTTTGGGTGACGACGACGGCTTCCTCTTTCGTATTTTCAACGACACAGTTACGAAGAGTGCATGTGGCGTTGTCGGTGACGTAGACACCGGCGCGTTCGGCGCCGTGAAGTTTGCAATCGATGAAGGCGGCGTCGGCGTCTCGGGAGAGGCGCGCGCAGTTGTTTTTACCGGTGATGTTGCAGTTTCGAAAAGTGGCTTTGGCTTTGTCGGTGACGACGAGGCCGTCGCATCCAGTACAAGTAAACGAGCAACCTTCCATTAAGGTTTCGAATTGGTTCTTATTGAGGATGTTGCCGCGTTCCATTTGGGCTATGCGCACGGATTCCGCGAACCCGGAGAAATCGAAATCGACGTTGGAAACGACAGAGGATCGAGTGATGCGAAATGTCGGGCTGTTGGCGCGCATATCGATGGTGGCTTCTTTGAGCGCACCTTCGCCTTTGATCCACACGCGTTTTGTCACGCAGACAGTTTCGCCACACCCGTTGTGTGTGCCTCGCAAGAGAAGTATTTTATCGCCGTCAGAAGCCATTTCGACGGCGTCGCGAATCGAGCGCGCGTGGAGGGCGGTATTTTTGTTCACTTCAGCTTTTCGTCGCGCTTCGGCCATGTGCCCGTCTTCTTTACTGTACCGTTCGGTGTTTATGGGATTTTTGTGTTCGTCGGTGACGTCGAATTCGGCGTTTGTCGGAGCTTCTTTGCCTAACCACGCCTCTTCGCCGGCGGATCGAACGTAAATGACGCGACCGTCGAAGCCAGCCGGGGAGCCGTACTTTGCGGCTTGAATGGCGACAACATCCAATAAATCCTTAAATGGTTGCGCGGAAGACCCTTTTTCGCATTCGACGAGCTTTTCGCCCACTCTTAACGACGCGACAGCTAAAGACCACGCGGAGAGTGCTGCGTACGCCTCGCCGCAGCGAAACCGCGCTTTCGACCAGTCCGGTGCAATCGTCGTCGCGCTTATGGCATCTTCTAAAGCCCCGAGTAAATCTTCCCCGTCTCTTAACTTGGCTTTTGACCGATTACATAAGGTCACCACCGCAATCAACTCCTCTTCCGATAACTCTGAATCATTGTTTTTGTCGTATTGATTACCGTCGCTCGTCTCTTCTTCTTCTCTCCTCTTCCTCCTTAAATCCGCTTCGCACTGAATCAACGCTTCGTCGTACATCGCCACCGCCATCTTCAAATCGTTCGCACGCATCAGTTCGTTCGCTTTTTCTCTCATCGCGTGTGCCGGGTGCTCCGACTTTAACTCTTTCAATCGCGCGTCCGGCGTAACTCTTTTCCTCTTTTGAAACACATCCACCAACTGATTGGAGGCATTCTCAGCCTCGATATCTTCCCGCGACACGATCTCGTCCTCGTCTTTTCTCGCCACCTCTAACGCTTCTTTCGGCAACGCTTTCCTCATGTCGAGCGACGACGAGTCCGTCTCGTCCAGTTTCGCATCCTTCTTCACCTTCTCGAGATATTTAAGCGCGTTTGTCTGATCCGAATGCGATTTCGAGACATCAACTCTCTCTCTGCTCTTTTCCAATCGCTTCAACCTTTCTCGCGCGTTCAAAGTCTCTTTGATCGCGTCGAGTTTCTTTTGCACGTCCGGGCCAGAACCTGTTTCCGACCATCTTTGTTTCAATTTGTTCGCTAAGAGTTGTTGGTGTTGGTGCTCTTTCGCCACCATGATCAGGTTTTTCTTTTTATTTATTAATAAAAAGCGAGTAACGCCTTTTTTTTTCGAATGGAGAAAATGATGGAGAAATCTTCTTTCCTAGAAAATTACACACACACTGTATCTTTCTTCCCCGAATAAGAACGAACGCGCTTTGCAAAACTAGGTGCGCGCGCGCTCGTATGGGGCATTTCGACGCTGTTGTTCGACGGAAACGCTTCGTACTCTCCTCGGAAAAGGAAAAGAAGACGCCACCGTACTCGAAGGTGGATGAAAAAAAAACGCTCAGCCTTCCCGCTTCTTCTCCGGTGCCTCGTCGTCGTCCCTTGGAAAGAATCGAATTCGAGGGAGACGACGATGAAGAAGAAGAAGAAGAAGAAGAAGGAGGAGAGGGAGAGGGAGAGGAAGAAGATGAAGATGAAGAGTTTCGGGGAGTCAAAAGCGTTGGAAAGAGGAAAGCGAGAAGAACGAACGCTTCGACGAGAGATTCCTCGGATTCAGATCTCGGTTGGGTGGAAGAGCACGATAGGAAGCACAAGGTGAAGAAAACTACGAGTTTTGAGCTTGGCACACCTGAGAAAAAGTCGGAGCGAAAGTCGGAGCGACAGCAAGCGCAAACTCAGAAGAGACGAGAAGAAAGGAGAAGTTTTAAAAAGAAGATGACGACGAAGAAAAAAGACCGACTGGAGGATTCTAGCGAGGACGACACTGCGGAGTCCTACGAAGAGGACAGCTCGGAAAGCGAAGCGGATGATGAGATGGATAAGAACATGCGGCAAGAATTGGACAGAGCAATCGATAATATGCATGGATGGAAACGTCGAGTTTGGAAGAACAGATCAAACGTCAATCCGGCTTCAAAAGACACTTCGGCTTTACCAACCGGCGGGTGGAATGGAACGATTTACTAGGCACTCTATTTTGTACATACAATTAAAAGAACATCATCGCTACTACTAGGAGCATACATTTATCGCGTGCTAAACAATACATAGTGAATAATGTACTTTCGTTCTTTAGCGCGGTCACGTTGTTCGTATCGCCCCCCGTATTATTAATTCCGCGACGTCCATTCGCGCGATATTTTTTGCGCGTGTTTACTTCCTTACGCCGCGAGAGCTTTTTTCAAATCGGATTCGATTCCTTGGTCCAACGGATCTCTCGGCGAATACCGTTTAAGAACTTTTCCATCGCGCCCGACTAAAAACTTCGTGTAGTTCCAAGGAATATCGTCCCCTCCAGTCTGCTCTTTCAAGTATTTATACAACGGATCAGCCGGTCCCTTCGCGATTGGATCATCAATTAACGGCACCATTAACGCCGCATCCGGATCATCCTTGAACTCCTCCCACTGCACCGGATCAACCACTTTACACGCCGTCCCTCTGTTTTTCACGGCAACTTCATCCATCACTTGAAATCCATCGCTGTCAATCTTAAACTTCTCTCGCGCTCGCTTCCGTTCGCCGTCGCTCCCGAGCGGTCCTTGGCACCCGAACTGATTCACCGGAAATCCTATAATCTCGAACCCATCTTTGTTATATTTCTCGAACAGTTGCCTCAAGGCAGGGTAATTCGAGTTTGCTAAAGGTCACTCGCTCGCCACGTTGACGATGACCGTCACTTTCCCTTTATATTTCGCGAGCGCAAACGGTTTCCCGTATTGCCTCACGGTGAAGTCGTACACCCCGTTCTCTGGTGTTTCGTTGGCAAAACCGGGAAAGGCGGAGAGAAGAGACGTGCCAGCGACTGCTGCTACGGACAATACGCTTTGGCGGCGGTTGAAAAAAGCGCTTTGGTCTTCTTCTTCTTCTCGAACAATACTGTTCTCGTCCGTAGTAGCATCGAAAGAAGACGACGACGAGTTCGTTGGAAAATGCATCGTGCGTTTTCCTCCTCCTTTTCGGGAACGACATCGACGCGACAACGTTGGCGGCCTCGAGGAGGAAAACGACAAAAAAACCGTCGTCGTCATCCTCGGAGTCTCTCTTTCTCTCTCTTTTACCGTCGTTTACTGCGCAGAGTTTTGCGGGGAGTCTTGTTGTGGGAACAACAACAACAACGTTTCGGTCTCGAGGTTATCGTGCACTCACGTTCTGGGCAGACAACGAAAAAGAAAAAGCGAGGTTTTTCGTCAAAAAGAGCATTCAGTCTCGATTCCATTCGTCCATGCATTCGCTGCTCGGAGGAGGCGGAGGATATCTCTGCTTTTTGTTGCTTTTTTTTTCGCGCGCAGTGATATTCTGCACACATAAGAAAAGCGCGCGAGAAGCATTGGATACTCCACCACGCGAAGCTGGAATACCATCACTCGCGCGCGAAACGCATCGTTTGATTGTATTCGCGCGCGGCTTTTTCGGAGAAGAAGACAAAGAAACAGAGAAAAGGAAGTTTTAAGCGGGAACGGCACATTCCAACGCGTATCAAATCAGAAAAGATTATCCGTGTCGGACATTTCCTCGCGCGGAAATATCTGCTTTCTGTGCGCCCGAGAGGACCGAGAACGTCGCGACAACAGGCGCAGTGCATTAAGAAATACATCTCGATACCAAAAAAGAATTTAGAGAAGGATTTATACGTTCGCGCCTGCGCTCGAGCATCGAAGAAGACAAAGACAAAGAGAACGCACATTTAGTCGGTTAAAACAAGTCGAAGAACTGCTCTTCTCTCGAAATCCAAAATGCCGCTCCGAACGCTTCTTCAAGGCACGAATAGCGGAGGAGATAAAAGCGACGATAACACGTACGCGGACGTGTGCGACGAGTTGTTAGCGTCCGGGGCCTTATCTCCGGTAGACGACGATATTTTGTTGGAGGACCCTTTGGAGAGAGGTCGGTCTCGAGATGAGCTCGCGGAGTTCATCGAGGCGGAGATTTATAACAACAATCAGCAGAACAACAACGACGACACCGCGGGGGGGAACGCGAATAACGCGCATAAAAGAAGCGCAGAGGCACGCACTAGCAACGACAGAGACAGCATTTCCGAAGGAACACACCCATCGACGTCGAAACGGTCGAATCACAGTAGCGACAATAACTCCTCGGGCGGCGAACAACATCATCAAAGACGAGATTCGAACGACTCGCAAAGGTCGAACAGCAACCGAAGCAACGCCGGGTCGACGAAAGAGGAGAATACGAATACTAACACGAGCAGCAAAATAGTAACCGACACTCAACAGCAAAAGAAAGGAATACACAGAAAGACGCATTCTTTCGCGTTGTTAGAGGACTTGAGTCATCAGCAGCCGAATTATTACACGCTCGGGCCGATTTTGGACGACTCGGCCATGCGATACGTGGAGATGAATCCGAGCTATTCAAAATTTGACGACTTGGAATACGCGCCGATGAATCCGGCTTTGATGGTTGGGGAATTTAACAACATGGGTAGAAATGGGTATAATCGTGAACAGCAAATGCAACAGCTGCACCAAGGAGGAGCGGGGAATACCCAGTTGGACATTTTGAAGCAACAGCAACAGTATACTCAACAACAACGCAACAGCGTGAACACGAACACGAGTCCGACGGATAATTTTGGCGGTCCGCAGCAACAACAACAGCAACAACAAAAATTGCCAATGCAATCATCACAAGGTGGAACACTGTATCAACAACAACAGCAACAGCAACAGCAACAACGACAACAACAACCGCCTCCAGATGGAGTGGTGCAGCAAGAGTTTACATCGGTCCATCGCGCCGGCGTGGCTGGGCCGCCGCCCGGTAACATTTCGTGGTCGCACATGCCGCCGCAACCGGGTCACCCGAACTATCAGCACATGCAACCACCGCCACCTCAGCAACAACAACATCAGTATCAAATGCAACAAGGAAGTTTACAGCCGCAGCAACAACCGGGCATGCCACCGACGCAAGCGCAAATGACGCGCCTCGATCGATTAAAGCGATGGAAAGAGAAGCGTAAAAATCGCGTGTTTACGAAATCTATTCGGTACATGTCGAGAAAAGTGTGCGCGGATAATCGTCCAAGAATTAAGGGTAAGTTTGTAAAAGTATCTTCGCTGTCAAGTTTAACGGATATCGCCGAAAACAACGACGACGAAGAGAAGATGAAGAAAAAAGAAGATGAAGGCAAAGATAGCAAGCCAGACGACGGTAAAGGAGAACCGAGAGAGAAAGCGAAATCGGAAGAGGCGAACGATTTGATTCGCGATTTGCGAGAGAAGGCTATCGAAGCCGGCCTCGGCGCAGGCAAACCTTTATCAAGGTTGCGCAGAAACAACGCACACTCGTCGGCGCCAAACTTGGCGTCGCTCGCCGATATGCATTAGTCGTAGGCGGAGAGATATTGGCGTGTATCAAAATTTAAGAAAAAGAGGAGAAAAAGAGAGAGACAAGAAGAGACAGTGTATTATTTTCGAGATGTACCAAGAGGAAAACAACAACAACATATATCAGCGTAGTCAATTAACAGTTTAGAAAGCAGCGACATAAATACTAAGTGTAACATATACAAATTTAAAAGCATACGAGTGGAAAGAAGAAGGAGGGGACTACGCGCGTTGTTTGACTTCTTCTACATGATTCCATCTTTTTATACCTTGGACGGATCGTTCAAATCCTCTTTGGTTAGAAAGTCGTCGATACGTTTCAACACCGGCCCGAACTTCTCCACTAACTCTTTCCCGTCCGTTTCTAACACCATCTCTCCGCCTAAATTCTCCACAAACCCTTTCCTCGCCGGAGGAAACTGCAACACGACGGAAAACGCGGACGACGACACCCACCCGTGAAACGGCTTCAACTTTTCCGCGTACGCTATCGAAGCCGCCTCTTTCGTTTCCGTCTCGCGGTTCTCCGCGAGTTTAGAGACGAGGACGACCACAAACTCTAAGAATCGCTTTAGCCAAAGAAGACCTTTGGAGCAGCTCGTGTTCGCGGCGAACGCGCTCGATTTCTTCTCGTCCAGGAGGATATCGAACAACTGTTTAATAAGAATAAGAGGGGTCGGTCAGTACACGAAGCCACGAATAACGAAACGGAGGAGAAAACGAAAACATCCTCCTCGCGCGCACGACAACAACAACGACCACACAGTATCACTCACGTTCTCAAACTCCTCTTCCTTCTTCGCCAGCCTTTCCACGTTCCCGCTGACGTCCGATTTTGCCGGTTTAAACGCCACCCCTAACGCGTCCAACACGGGAAGAAACAAGCGACAGGAACGTAAAAAAGATTTCGTTCGTATCGTCCGCGATTCGTCCTCGCTCGACAAGTTCACCAACGAGTCCACGATTGGTTTGATCAGGTTTACTTCTTTATCCACCATAAATTCTGTTCCGTGAAAGCCGCCAAACGCGTCGTCGTCGTCAGCCGCTTTGCGTTTCTTTTTGTGATGTTCTTTGAATTCCTTTTTCCAATTTATCCATTTTATTCGTCATTTTGCAAGACAACAACTACTACCCTACTACGACTCCTATCACGACTCATGAATCGAGCGCTGCTGCTTACCACGACCTCTCGCTCTTCGGCGTGTTGTTCTCCTTCGTCGTCTGAATCGTCGTCTTCTCATCGTCGTCGTTTTTCTTCCGCAAAAGGCGTCAGACGAGGACACCATCAACTGCACGCTTCCAACTCCGATGACGACGACAAACAGGAAAACGACGCCGGACCTGACGCGTTCTCTGGATCTATTTTACAAGACGTCCGCAAAGGCCAGGAAGGGTTTACCACGGAAATGAGAATTAACAAAGGGAAGAAGAAGACAGATGATGATTCGAGCAGCGATGCGTTTCCGAAACTCGGAGACATCGTGGAAATCACGTTCAGTTTACGAACGAGCGAAGGGCAAATTTTACAAGACGAAGACGAGGCGGATCCAGTCACGTTTGAAGTAGGCGCCGCGGACGTGGTCGGGAATCCCTTGTTCAAAGCGTTCGATAAAGCGGTGAGGAATATGACGGTAAACGAGACGAGAGAGATTGAAGCGTCGGGCGGAGAGTACGATCCAAACTTGCTGTTTCGCGTGCCGCAGGAACATCCGGAAATCGAACGGTTGAGAGAAGTGTGGGCGGAGAAAGGCGGGTTGCAAGAAGGTGGGACCGTGACGTTGATGAATGGGAATCCGGCGGTGATTAGGTCGATGACGGACGAGGTGGTGATGTTGGACGCGAACCATCCTTTTGCCGGGAGTGATATTTTGTTTGATTTGACGCTGAGAGATATTCGCGCGAACGAATAAATTTTCGTTATAGAAGTGTTGAAAGATAACATGTGTATTCTCTATCATCTATCCATCTGTGCGTGCCTTTCTGTTATTGACCGTACACGCAAACTTTACCTCGCAAACCAGTGGCCATCATTAATCGACGAATGTAATGTTCGACGGAGATGATGTGCTCGTCCTTCACCACCGCAGATTTCTTGAAGTACTTACCGCCGCCTCCGGAGAAACCATAAATATCCACTCGCGTGCACGCGCCGGATTCCATCAACGAAATCATTCGAGCTAAACCACCAGTCGGTGTCCCTTTGGTAATTTTCTTATCCTTTTTATAAATCTTGTAGATTTCCGTGATGGCTTTGCGCCAGGACGGCAAAGCCGTGCTGTACCCGACGACTCTCGCGCCGTCTTTGCGCACAAAGTTTTTGGGGATGATTTTCGGAATCATGTAATACTTGGACGGCTTTTGGTTCCCGCCGATAGCACCGACGTAAGAATCTTTCTGCCATAATCCGTCAGTTTTGTACCCGATATCTTTCTCGAACCCTTTCATTTTCGAGTTGAATCGAACGACGAAATCGTGCGCGTCGATTTGCGTGCCCCATCCTTTCTTCAACATGTTATCGGCGGAGCCAATCAACGCGCACGTGCCGAGTTGTCCTTTCCCAAAATCTGGCAAGTCTTCTAAAATGTCCGTGACCGTGGTTTCTGCGGACATATATTTGCGAATCCACTGTTTCCCGTTCCCAGGCGAAAGCGCATCGACGCACGTCTTGTCCATGAACCAACACTCGCGCTCGTCCGTGAGTTGCTCGGCAATCTTCGCAGCCGCCGCAACGCTCGGAGCACCTTTCGTAATCTTTCCATTCGTCGGGAACGCTTTTTCTCCATTCACCGCTTCGTAACAAAATTTCGGCGGCGTGAGATCGGCGGCGAGTTTTTTGAACTGATCCGTTTTCAAAAACGCTTTGCGCTCTTCCATCGACTTGAAACTGGGCGGGTCGTCGGCGTTGTCCGTACTGGACTCGTCCTCGTCGTCGCCTCCGCCGCTACTACTACTCCCGCTATCCGTTTCTACTTTTTCATCGTCGTTGCCCTCGCCCTCGCCGTCACCTCTTTCCTCCGACCCAACCTCCTCGCTCTTCTTCTTTCCGAAGTGTCCGAACAAATTGTTCGAAATCCATCCACCTCCAGAGCTACTACTGCTACTAGTACTACCGCGACTACTGCTACTGCTCGAACTACTCCCAACGGGGGGACTCGGCGGCGGATGCGCCTTCTTCCACGCGATATCGTGCGCCTCAATCGCCGCCATGACCTCTTCCCCACTCATCATTTTACCTCCGTCACCTCCGTATTTCTCTTCCATCTCTTCCTCTTCTCGCCCGTTTTCTTCTCGCGCGCGTTCCATCCTCCGCTCGCGTTCCTCCTCTTCCTCCTTCTCCTTTTCCTCCCTCGCCTTCTTATTCTTCACGTGATCCTCCCTCTTCCTCTCCAACCACTCGCTCAGACCTGGCAAATGCATCGGTTCTGCCGTCCCTCTCGATTTTTGTAACTCCCGATCGATCACCTCCGTCGCCTCTTGAAACAAGTGCACCAACGTCTCCGCGGACATCCTCTCGAAGTGCGCGATTTGCTCCTTCGTGTACCCCATGGTTTCCAATTTCTCTCTGTATTCTGCTTCAAACGTCCCGACCGGCGAGTGATCGTGCCCGGGGTCTAAATATTCGTGTTTGAATCCGTCCAAAGACTTCAACGTCCCGGACGCTTTCATCGTGTTCACGTGGTGTTTCGCGCTCGATTCCGCGAAAATGCCTTCGCCGAGCGCGTCCGCGTGGTACAGAGACACCGTCGCGAACGTCACGAGGACCGAGACGGCAAGAATCGCTCGGAAAAGCATCTTGTGCTCTTTTTCTCTCTCTCCTGTATGTCCTCCTCCCGAGAAAAAAGAACTCATGCTGAAACGCTTCTTCTTCGTCGTTGTCGTCGTTGTTGTCTTCTTCTTCTTCGTTGTCCGCAAAGGTGTCGTTTGGTGAACGCTTCTCGCTCTAAAACGCTCGCAAAGTGTTCGAGCGAGATGCGTTTTTGTGAAGCTTTTCGGATCGGACGTTTCCTCCAAAAGGGCAGCTCTTTTTGGAAAAAGCAGAGCAAAAACGACAGACAAACAGACGAGAGAGATTAGATACGCTTCTCGCGCGATGACGACGACGATGCTTTTGTATTGCACGACTCGGAGGAGGGCATCGAACGCATTCACGAGTAGTCGTTTGCAATTCGGGAGAATTCTCTTTTCGTCGTCGTTGTCGGCGGCGTCGTCATCGTGTGAGAGGACGATGATGAAAATGATGACGACCCCGGGGACGAGGGGAGTGGATAAAAACCACGCGATGCTGATGATGAGGACGATGATGAATACGACGTCAAAAGAAGCCCCATCGTCGTCAAAATTATATTCGACGGGATCGAATTCGGCGAAGAATGCAATCACGAAGCAGTCGTTTTCCGCGCCACCGCAAAAAGTTGTCGCTCGCCCGGGCGTTCTCGCGAGCGATGGGATGCCCAGGTACCCGAATCTCACCGTGCCGGGGTTGTTAAGAGGGTCGGATTATATCGGGACGTGCTCGTTTGCGCTGACTGGAACTTTGTTAGCGGCGTCGAAAGGACTGGATTGTTTCGGCGCGCCTATTATTGGGCTGATAACAGCCGTTGGTGGAGGGACGATTCGGGATTTTGTCCTCGGCGCCGGCCGGAGAGCGTTTTGGATGGAGGAGCAAGAGTACGTGTATTTAGCGCTGGCGACTGGCGTCGCGACGTTTTTCGGGTGGGAGTACGCGAAGAAACATTTTGAGGTAGTTAGGGACGACGCGTGGTGGATTGAAGCCAGCGATGCGTTAGGGGTTGGAGCGTTTTGTGTGATTGGGTGCATGAATGGAGTGAGGGCTGGAGTGAGCGCGATTAATTGCATCGCGTGCGGCGTGTTTACCGCCACCGGGGGAGGGGTCGTGAGAGACGTCATCGTGGGGAGACCGCCGAGAATTTTCCACTCGTACGCAACAGCGTACGCGACGCCGGCGGCGGCGGGTGCGGCGACGTACTTGTTAGCCAGGAAAATGGGCGTCTCGACGAGCGCGAGGATCGTATCCGGGGTGACCGTGGGTATTTTGGGACGCGTCGCGAGCGAGTCCGGGAACGTGCGTCTGCCTTTGTACGAAAGCAAAGAGGCGAAAGCGAACGCGAAAATAAAAGGAGATCACAGACTGTGACTTCAAAGCGATCTGTACATAAAGTAGTATGTAATAAAATTAAAAGCGCGTTGGTTGCATCATTCTTTCACCGGTTTCACGAGTCCTTGCGAACACTCGATAGCTTTCCATTCCGCTCGCGTCTCCGGGTCCATCTCCCCAAATTTACCGTAAGATTCCTTAATCAGGCAACTCTCGCTATTCCTCACGTACGCTTCTAACATCGCGCCTTTATTCGACGACAACGGTGGAACCTCCCACGGGGTATTTCCGGCGAACTCGTATTGCTTTCTTACGACTTGGTCTAACGAAAGCAAGCTCGCGAACGAGTTCGTGTGCCCTTTGTGATCCCATTTATACTGTTGCGAGTACGCGTCAAACTTTTGAAGGTATAACTCCACGTCCCCTTTGCCTTCTCTTAAAAGTTCCCGAACGCGCTTGGTGATATCTCTCGTGTCCGTGTCGTAATCGCCGGTTAATAAAAGTTGTTCTTTTGCCGATGCGTTTCCAATCGAATTGCTTTGGGAAAGAAGAAAAAAGGAGGATGGAAAAATCATTCCGAATCGTCGTCTGGTGAATGAAACGACTGCTTTGTTGTTGCTGCTGCTCTTTGAACCGCGTTTCGCGACGACGAAAGGCTTTCCAGCCAGTGCTGAAGTAGGTGTTGCCATCGTTTCGTGTGTTTACTTTTGACGAATTTGGAGCAAAACAGTTAGGGAAAGATACGCCATTTTATCCACTTTTAAGAGAATGTCATCGTGTCGTCCAACGCATAACAACAATGCCTTGCCCTCAAAAACACCATCATCAACTTTAACCCGACGACGACGACACGCTTTGATGAAACGAGGAGGACAAAAGCGAACAAAATCACATTCGTTGACGATACGGAACGGCTTCTTGGAAAACATTTTGAAAGCAGTCACTCCGAAAGATGCAAAGGAGATTCAGAAAGAAAAAGAGATGAAACGAGTAAAGTTGATCGAGCAAAGTCCGAAAGGGTGTATGAAATCGGCGTACCAGTTACTCGCGAACACGGTCATCGACGGGGAGGAACTCGTTTTGGCGTACGACGCCACGAGAGATGGGTGGACGGCTTCGGCTTTTCACGAGAGAGTTGACGGAAAAGGACCGACTTTGATTTTCGGGAAGACGGCGAAAAACGCGAGGTTCGCGGCGTATAATCCGCTCGGATACTTCTCGGTGGAGGATTACAGAGATTGCCCCGCTGCGTTTTTGTGCGTGTTTAAGAACGAGCAAAGTTTTCTGAACGGCGACGCGAGTGGGATGGAGATTTTGCCAAACGTCGGCTCGCCGGCGATATTCGATTTCGGAGCCCAGGGTCCGTCGTTTGGGCCCGATGGCTTACGAATCCCGCTAGGGAACGCGCCAGCGAATGGGAGTTCGTATGCGGGTATAGGAGAGGCGACGACGAGCTACGGAAGTTCGAAAAAGTGCATATCTCGTCTCGGTTCTCATTACGCCGGGAGGAGCGATGGCGTGACGAGCGTCTTTGCGAAAGGAGAGAAGAACGAAACCAACTTGAAAGAGTTAATAGCGCTCGTTTCGCCGTCCATGGAAAGAGACGGGTTGTACGTGAGCTAATTAGGTTTAGATGTAGGTTTAACGTTATTAGTAGTAGTTTTGAGCGGCGTGTTATTATTTTTACATCGGTGGATTCTAAATTTAGGCGTTTATAATGGCATCGCCTTCTTCTATCTTCTGCATCGCGGCTTTAGTTTTTTCGTCCATCGAAGGCGTGTGCTTTCGCGTGGACCCTCCTACTTTGCGGTACATTTGCTTGCAACTCGTTTCCGTGCGACCGATGGCGACGGCGACTTTCTTCCAAGGGATTCCCTTCCCTCGCATGTCGCTCATTAACTTCAACTCGTACGAAGACCAGGTCGTGTTTCGAACGCTGCTTTGCGCAATCTTTTCGACGTCTTCACTTTTAAGCGTAACTTCTACTCGTTCTAGTATAATATCCGAAATTTCCTCTTCGACCGATTTCTTCTTCGCGTTTGTGGCGTGGACGCCACCGGTGATTGGTCGGTCGTCCACGCGCAACGGATTCGATGAAAACGTAAAGTTAGCTTCGGGTAAGATGGCGTGCTTTTCTAATATCCTCGCACGTTGCGGCGCGCGAAGTTTCTCCAACGCGCGTTGTTCAATCGATCGAACGGCGTTAACACTCAAACCCATTTTTCTCGCTAAAATGTTCGCCATTGGATTTCCTCGTCCTGAGCGTTCGTCTTCGAATTCGTCTAAACCAAATTTGTGACGTAAAACAAACCTTTCGCGAGGAAGCAACGTATCAAACACGTGCTCTAAATCGTCTTTAAATAAATCGCGTTCGACGAGTTTCAACGCTCGTTCTTCTGCATCTGTTGTACAAAAATCTGCCATTGCCGTCGCCCCGTTTGCATCGCCTTGATCGGCGACCAAAATCTCCGACGCGTCGCCAATGTCGCCGGAAAAGTTTCCGCTCCCAGTCGCGCGTGGCATGGCGTAACTCACCCCGAAGTTACCAATCGCTTCTATTCTCTTCACGTCTACGCCTGCTATTCGTGCAACTTCCTCGTCCGTGGGCATTCGTCCCAACGATTCGTCCAAATTTTTCTCTAAATTTTTGATCTTCATTTTCTCCACTCGCGCATGCGTCGGCGTTCGAATCGTGTTCGAGTTGGAATCTAAACCTCTTTGAATGCTACTCAAAACCCACGCGTACGCGTACGTGGAAAATCGGAAACCTAAAGACGGATCGTACTTCGATGCAGCTTTGACTAACCCTTCTTGCCCGTCAGAAATCATATCTGAAAGTTGGTACGAAAAGTTCGTATTCGCCTCGGTGTTTATCTGTTTCATCGTTCTGTGCGCGCACAGTCGAGCTAAGCCGATGTTTTTAGAGACTAAAATTTGTCGAGCGCGTTTCCCGGCGTCTAATCGTTTGCGAAGTTCGTTCACGTTCAATTCCGCGGCTCGAGCGAATTTCCGTTCGTACATGATATCCTCCTCGGCCTTCATCCGTTTACTCCTATTTTTACCGCTACCGTCGTTTTTTATCATCTCCATCGCGTTTTTCGGTTTCGCATCAAAAATGCTCAAAATAGCATCCGAGGTTGCCATTGGATTCTCCTCGTCCCTCGCGTCCATCTCCTCGTCTCTCGTTCGCATGGTAAACTCTTCGTCGTCCAGCGCTTTAGCGATGTATTCCAATCTCAACAACTCCTTCACGGCTTCGCCCAACGCCTTTTCGGATTGCGCGTCCAACAAAACACCATCGAGCGAATCCTTCTCGCTGCTTTCGTCGCCGCTTCCTTCTTTCTTCTTTTTACCATCCTTGTTATTATTTATCACCGCTAAACCTTCGTTTCGAACGCCCGAACTTTTCCTACGTCTTCGCTGTCTTCGCTTCGTCTTCGCCTCCTCGTCGTTCTCCTCGTTCCCGACGACGACATCCGACACCGACAACGTTTTCTTCCTCGGTTGCTCGCTCGTCAGCGCTTTCTTCTTCTCTTCCACCGCGCCACCGCTCCCGCCGCTGCTTCTCGTCGTCGTCCTTCTTCTCGCCGGCGGCGGCGGCGGCGACGCTTTCAACAATCTCAACGCCGCTTTCAAATCCATCTCGTCGTAACTCGCATCTCTCTCTCTCCTTCTCCCGCCAGCGGCAAAAGAGGATTGATTATTTTTAGTCAACGCCTTCGCGATATCGCGATTCGTATTGGCTTTCGAACTATACGACTTGCGCGGTCTCTGTTGTTGTTGTTGTTGTTGTTGTTGTTGTTGTCTGTCCTGTGTCGTCCAAGAGGAAGAATTCGAAGAAAACTCGTCGTCGTCGTCTGAATCGTCTCTTCCTTCCACCGCAGCGCTTCGAATAACGATCGCTCCTTCTCTTCCTCCTCTGCTTCTTCTGTCTCGTCTCGCGAGCCTCTTCTTACACGATTTCGACGACGAAAACGAGGAAGATTTCTTCGTAAAAAAACATCGCGTCGTCGTCGTCGTCGTCATCCTCTTTCTCCTTCTCTTCAAGCTTTAGTATTCCGGGGTCCCAACGACAACAGAAACAACACCGGGGAGACGACGACGACAGGAAACAACAGACATTTTGTGTGAAACACTCTTCTTCTGTGACGGTCGCGCAGAGGTGGTTTCGTTCGCGTTCAGACAGAGAGGTTCTTTGCGTTTCTTTTCTCTCAATGCGCGGAGCAATAAATAATATTTGTGGCGTCTTATCCACTTTTTCTGAGTTTTTTCACGTGTGAGTATTACATCGCAAAAAAAAAGCAAGGTAAGGTACTCTGCGGTACTCGTAAGTTAAGCGAGCGATACTGACATTGAATGATGCATTTCTATTCGATACGTGTAGCGAGAACACACATATACTACGTGTGCGCATATACTGCGGGGTGGTTTTTGTCGTCGGTTTTCTCGAGTATTCGCGTAGTATTATACACCGAAGAACGCGTTGCCTCCGGGTTCGATTCGAGCGACGCCGTCTTTCTCGGCGCGTTCGGCGACGGCGACGCCAACCGCTCGCGCGACGTCGCTGAGTTTGTCTATTGTTTTCGGGAAGACGCTTCCTACGAGGAGATCTTCTCTCGTGACTTCTTTGGCTAAGCGTTCGGCGGCGGCTAAGAACATGCCAGATGTTACCGAGGAGGCTTTGCAGGCGATGGTGCCTCGGGCGACGCCGGGGAAGATGAACGCGTTGTTCGCAAAGCCGGGTTGGAATTGAGGCGCGGCTGAATCGAGAGGAAATTTCGTGCCCGAGGCAAAGACGACTTTGCCGCTGGTGAAATCGTAGGCTTCTTTTGCCGTGCACTCAGCTTTGGATGTTGGATTCGAAAGGGCGAACACGATTGGTCGTTTATTGTTTTTTGCCATTTCCTGGAGAACGGGTTTGGAGAAGGCGTTCGGGACCGCGGCTGCGCCAACTAACGCGGTCGGTTGGCAGAGTTGAACGGCAGAGAGGAGATCGGTGGCGTCGTACGCGTTGTTGGATTCAGTTCTCGCGAATCTTTTCTTTTCGCTGGACAGGTTCTCGAAATCTGCTCTTGACGTCGTCACAACGCCTTTGCTGTCAAACAACCACACTCGCTTCACGGCGTCTTCGTCGCTCAGTCCTCTCGATTTCAACGCTCGCACGAACAAGTCCGCGGCGCCGACGTTGGCTTGACCAGCGCCAAAGAACAAAACGTTTTGTTTCTCTAACGGTAAAACGTTCTCGATTCGAGTGGACGCGATCAGACCAGCCACGGTGACTGCCGCGGTGCCTTGAATGTCGTCGTTATACGTCACCACGCCTGGCACGTTTTGAAATTTCTTCAACACGCGAAACGCGTTTCGAGGCGCAAAATCTTCAAAGTGAATGATGACGTCCTCGCCGTACCGTTTTCGAATTGCAAATACGGTTTCCTCTAACAACAAGTCGTACTTTTGGCTCCTCTCTCGATTTTTGCGTAAACCTACGTATAGCGGATCTTTCAAATGGTCCTCGTTGTTCGTTCCAGTATCGATTTGGACCGGCAACAGCCACTCCGGGTTGACGCCGCTGGCGGCGTACACCATACCTTTCCCAACCGAGATCCCCATACCATTCGCACCTTGGTCGCCTAAACCTAATATCCGTTCCCCGTCCGTAATCACCGCAATCCTAACGCCCTCGTTTCGCCACCTCTTCACTAACTTCTCCACTTTACCGGCGTCGTTCAACGACACCCACAACCCGCGAGGTCGATCTAAAATCTCTCCAAACCTCACGCACGCCTCGCCAACCGTCGGGGTATATAAAATCGGAAGCAACTCTTCCACGTTCGTTCGCAACAGATTATAAAACGTCTTCTCGTCTCTGTTTTGTAACCCAACGAGAACTTTATACCGTTCAAAATCCGTCCCGCACGCCTCTAAGCTCTTCTTCGCTCGCAACATCTCCACCTCCTCTGCGGTCGTCTCTCCCGCGGGAAGTAACCCGACTAAACCTCTCGCCTCTTTATCAATCGTCGCCATGTTGTGGTACACTTTGTTATCCGATAACGCGTGAAACCCCATGGAATCTATGCTTGGATTCACGAACGAATATCCGCTCGATGCCATTTTCTCGGACGTTTTCGATATCGTTATCGTTTGGTTCGGCGTTAAAGCTCGCGCAGAGACAGGGAAAGTAAACGTTTTCAGCGCTTCCACGGACGCTGGCAGAGCGCCTAAAACAGTCAAAATCTCTCGTCGTCTGCTCATCATCATCTTTGTCTTAGCATTCGCGTCGTCGTCGTCTGCAAAATCGTCTCCATGTCGACGTTGTTGTTGTTGTTCTTCTTCTTCTTCTGATGAGGCACCCGTCGTTGTCGTTTCCGGT
>Ga0209305_1000959_pt1 | contig 19432 bp, 13 predicted proteins | sample COGITO_mtgs_1103_FD_184792 | JGI IMG/M metagenome (GOLD analysis project Ga0209305, IMG submission 184792) | Pelagic marine microbial communities from North Sea - COGITO_mtgs_110321 (SPAdes) (version 2) | ecosystem: Environmental > Aquatic > Marine > Epipelagic ...
CTTTACTTGATGGGAAATCGATTTGGGCTGAGAAGAATTTAGCTCAAATTTAATCTGACAGACACCGCTTGAAAAATGGGTAAGTGTCAGATCAAGTCTGAGCTAGTACAACTAAGAGGCTGAGCGATCAATCATCATTTGCATCATGCCTTCCATCATTTTCATTCGTTTTTCCATCATACTATGGTGAACTTCCATATCTGAGCACATATCGTCTTTCATGCCTTTCATGCCCTCCATGTTTTTCATCCCCTTCATATCTTTCATACCCTCCATGTCCTTCATACCCATCATGCCTTTTGACTCGCTTTTAGAGGAGCGAGTATTTGCAGAGCTATTCATCATAGATTTGTGATTTTCGCCTGACATTCCAGTCATCATAGACATGCTAGCTTGCATTACTTTCATATGTTCAGCCATAAGTTCAGTGCGTGCATCTGCTGTTTTCGCATTCATCATTTTTTCGTGCATTTCATGCATCTTTTTTAATTGTTTTTCCATATCGTCTGCCGATTTATGCTCTACAGATTCATCTGATTTTGACTCATCTTTACTGTCCCTCTCAGCATCATCTTGATAGGTTACACTGGGGCTTAAAGTCGCATTAGCATTTTGCGATTTGTTCGCGCTCTCTAACGCAATAGCAGTTGAAGCGACAGATAGGCATAGACTTGTGGCAATTAAAGAGCGAATAATATTCATAATAAATTCCTATGATTAAAAATGATAAAGCTACAAACCGTAATAGTTTCATTAGCTTAATAATCAGCGTTTATCCAAACACAATGGTAAAACAGGCAAAAGAACGGTAAAAAGGATGCCTATAATATTAAGTTTTAGTTCATTTAAAGTATTTCGTTAACGTCAACTGATGACCTATTAATAGCATATTGAAATAACACGCTCTGTACGTTAAAGAACATAACGTAAACTTTAGGGTCGGTGACTTGTCGTCCAAAAGCGTGACTGATTGGAAGGTCTGCACTTGGAAGTTTCCTGCCTTCGCAGGACGCAGGAATGACTTAGGGTGATTAGTGCAATTGAACGACAGGTGATGACATTCAGGGCTTTTTACGGAATTGATGTTTTGTGAAAATAGGTCTGTGTGTTGCTCAAATTGACCATTGCAGATAACGGTCTTTTGACCTGCTTACTGATATTACTGTATTTTAGTAAGAAGACAATTCACTGTTTGCAAGCAGCAAACAGTGAGTTGAATGATAGAGTTATGGATATTATTATCCAATCGAGCTCTATTAAATACTTTTTTGTTTTCTACGTCTTATTGCTAAGCCTGTTAAACCTAAACCTAAAAGTGCTAAAGCTCCTGGGGCATTTACGTCAGTGACCGATACATTATCTAACATAATACCAATGTTATCGCCGCCAGAGTGATTGAAAGAAATGCTATTAGAACCGGCAGTTCCAACTGTAAAGAAGTAACTAACAGTCTGCCAAGGCGCATTTCCAGCTAACTGGATCGAGTCTGAGACAAAACCACCCAAGGTGAGTACCATAGAATCGTTATCTTGATTTCTCTGATTTCCTGAAACATCAAAGCTCAAGACGTAATTACCTGCTGCTAGATTAAACAAACTGCTTGTGAAAATACCAGCGTTGCCTGTAGAGCCGTCAAGGTCTACGCATTTTCCTGTATTGCCAACACAGTATATACTGTACTCGCCATTGGCAACTAAATCGACTGTGCCGTCAGTGACAGTCCAATTTGTGAAACCTGCGTAATTCAAAACTGAAGTTTGATTTGGTGCTTCTGAATCAAAATCGTCTGAAAAAATGACGTTTGCATTTGCACCGGTAAGTGCAAAGCTGAGAAGTGCAGCTGTAATTATCTTTTTCATGTTTAATCTCTCGTAAAGTTACGTTCCATCTAAGTAATTATCTGATGCAAATAAAGTGCCAATGATTTTACATATATTAAACAGTTACTTGTGAAAACTCGAAATGAGGACTGTAAAAAATCATGACAGTTTCTATAACGTACTTGGCTAACTTGAGGAATTGACCTTGCTCTCGTTTAAAATGAATTAGGGGCACCAAGAACTGCAAGAGGATAGTTACTGCTAGTAAACTTAAAGGCAAACATTAATCTCTACCTTTCAAAAGCAATAATTTCAGCGTACAATTGTAAGCTGAAATTAATTTAAACGCATATAAGCAGCTATCGTGAAACATACAGCAAGTCCAAAAATACATGAATATAGTCAATTGGAAGAGCGTTTAAACGCCTTAACTCACTTCCTCGGTTTTGCATTAGCGATTTTCGGCCTTAGCGCACTTTTGATGAAAAGCAATGGTGCGGTTGAAGTCATATCTTCGATTATCTTTGGCAGTTCAATGGTGCTTCTCTTCGGTGCATCTACCTTGTATCACTGGGTTAGTAACCCCGCGTTAAAGCCCATTTTGAAACGCATAGATCATATTGCTATCTATCTGCTTATTGCTGGTACTTATTCACCCTTCTTAGTGGTTGCTATTGACGGTTGGGTTTCTACCGTTAGCATCATAACAATATGGATAGTTGCGCTATTTGGCGTTGGTTTTAAAGCCATTTTTAAAGATAAATATCCAAGACTAGCGGTAACGACATATGCCGTAATGGGTTGGCTAGCGCTGCTTATTATTGTCCCTATTTATAATGCTGTGCCGCTCACTGGCTTCATCTTTTTGTTTCTTGGCGGGGTTGCTTATAGTCTAGGTATTCCGTTTTACATGGCGAAACATAAACATTACACCCATGCGATATGGCATTTATTCGTGTTAATGGGCGCAGCATGTCACTTCTACGCAATTTACGCTTTTGTGATTGGGCAGCCAACAAACGCTTAGACTATTGTTGCTGCATGCGCTTTTTGGTGGTTGCGGTGGCGGGAGAATTAGCCGGGTCGTCAGGCCAAAAGTGTCTAGGGTAACGACCTTTCATTTCTTTCTGAATTTGCTTATAACTTCCTTGCCAAAACCCGATTAGATCGTCCGTTGTTTGCAGCGGTCGCTGCGCAGGTGACAGCAACTCACAGGTAATTGGTAGTTTTCCATTTAACAATGTAGGGTGCTCTTGCAATCCATAAAGCTCCTGCATTCTGACTGACAACAACGCTTGCCCTTCATCGTTGTAATCAATTGTTGCTTTTCTTCCGGTAGGAATTGCAATACTTTCAGGCAGAAGTGAATCAAGCTTTTTGAGTTGTTGATAATCCATTTGCTGACTCAATAACTGATAAAACGGCAGGTTCGAAAGTGCCTGCCATGAATTCTTATCAGTTAAAAATGGTAGCAACCATTGATCAGCATTTTGCAGCAGTGCCGATTCAGAAAAATCGGGAAGTTCCTCGTTCTGCACTGTTGTATTATTTACACGATTAAACAAACGGACCCTTTTAATCAATTGCTGTGAACGAGCATCAAAAGGCAGTGCCTGCATTCCCTTTTTCTGAATTTGCTGTTTCCACACTGTGGCTAAAGCATCCGGAGATGGTTTTGGAAGGGCTTTTTTAGAGTAAGGAATGCGACCAAAGTAGTCTGATTCAGAGGCTGTTATGCGTTGCTTTTCCTCATCCCATTGGACTAATTCATTTCGTGTAAACAATTCAGGAAAGTAAGTTTTCAGGTGTTCAAACTGTATTGGTTCAGCATATCGAATGAGCGCGCTATCTGATTGTTTATCTGTCAGCTGCATATTTGCAACCACAAGCCAACGAGCATTGTTTTGTGTCGTCGATTGCTGCCCTAAATGGCGTAAAAGCTCATCTTCAGCATGCAGAACCGCACCACTTCCATTGGCTAAACTAAAACGCGTCTCTGAGCGATGCTTTGCGATCCAGTGCACAAAACCAAATGCGAGTAAAATGGAGACGTCTTGCAATGGCCAGTCAAGCAGCGGGATATTCTGCTTACGGTGCCATTGCTTGATAAGCTGCCACATACTGTGTTGTTTATTTTTGAGTAAAAATGCCAAGCGCGGCGTGACTTCAACGGTTTGTGCTTGAGGAAGTGGATCTTTGCTTTCAAGGAGCGCGGCTAAGGCGCAAGCCAAACTTTGATGCGCGTCACTTAACTGCGCACTCTTTAGCAACATGATAGCAATATTCGCATTGCCGCCCAGAGCATGCACTTGGCGTCCAAAATCGCTTATTTTATTGCCTTGTTCCATGATCCCAAGACTGACTAACTTCTCCTCGCCCTGTGAAAGCTGCGCGGCAATAGGCTGGTCTATGAGCGCTAGTTCAGCCATTGGCGCGCCCCAAATAGCGGCCTCTAGTATTAAATCGGTAACGTCAGACTGCAGTATTTCAGGAGTAGATTGTTGCGCTAGCCGACCATGTAATTCTTTTGACCATAAACGGTAACATGTTCCTGCCATCACGCGCCCCGCTCTTCCCGCGCGCTGAATTGCTGAAGCCTGTGAAATTTTTTGACTGGTTAACTGCGTAATACCTCGACGTAAATCAAATATTGCTTTTTTCTCAATGCCGCTATCCACCACCACTTCAATGCCTTCAATGGTTAAGCTTGTTTCGGCTATATTGGTGGCTAAAACAATTTTTCGCTTGCCTTCGTTGTTTGGCATCAGCGCGTCTTGTTGCTGTTGTTTATTAAGGTCTGAAAAAAGCGGTAAGACAATACAATCATCAAGTTTTCGAGAGAGGATTTCTGCGGCTTTTCTTATTTCAAATGCACCGGGTAAAAAAACTAAAAAATCTCTGTCGTGTTTTGGAAACGTTTGGGTAACCAGCTCACATACATTATCAACAATCGACGATCGTGAATTTGACGCTACGTATTGAATATCCACTGGATAGCTTCTTCCCTGTGATTCCAGCAACTTCGCATCGGGCATTATTTTAGCAATTGCTTGCGCGTTCAATGTGGCTGACATGACTAATATACGTAAGTCATCTCTTAGTGCTTGCTGCACTTCTAGGCTCAACGCCAGTGAAAAATCGGCGTGTATACTGCGCTCATGAAACTCATCAAAGATAATCAACCCTACACCAGGCAGTTCAGGTGCTGCTTGCAACATCCGCGTGAGAACACCTTCAGTGACGATTTCTAAGCGAGTATCCACGCTCGTTTTATTTTCCCCTCGAATGCGGTAACCAACGGTTTTGCCGACTTTCTCGCCCAACTGTTCGGCCAAATAATGCGCAATATTGCGAGCTGCAATTCGACGTGGCTGCAGCATAATAATTTTACTGCTTTGAAAAGCGGGCTGTTGCAGCAAGAATAAGGGTAACGCCGTCGACTTTCCAGCACCCGGCGGCGCCACAACAATAGCGTTACCATTCTTAAGATGCAGGCTAAGGGCGCTGAGCATTTCCTGTACGGGAAGCAAGTGAATGAGAGTTCCTAGTGGGTGCGAACACCTAAGTTAAACGATGATGTTGATTAACGATTTAATGTGTAGCGATAATAGCAAAAACCGTCATTCGGTTCAGTAGCAATTAAACGTTCTACATTTATTATTACTAACAATAAAACCACAGGCAAAGGAATGCCGAAGCATGAACCATCGACAAAATAGAAAGAACATCAAATCCATCTCAAAATTGAAGTTAAGAGGCACAACACTGATAGAGCTGATGGTCGTAATCGGTATTTTAGCAATAGTGGGAACGCTAGGGGTACCCAGCTTCTTATCAATTATCACCAAAGCTAGAATAACATCAGAAACTAATCAGCTTAATAGCCTTATTCGCTTCACGCGCTTCACTGCAATCGATCAACAGCAGACTGCTGTATTGTGCCCTGCCGATAATTACAGCGAGTGCAGTCAAGACTGGAATGCCCCTAAAATTGTTTTTATCGACAGCAACCACAACAATGAACGAGAGCCACTGGAGCCGCTGCTGATGAGTATGCCCAAAAGCAACGCAAACAACCAAATCTATAGCCGCAATAAAACGATTAAATTTTATGAAAGTGGCGTTACTGCCAGCCCCGCAAGTTTACGTATCTGCCCGGCCTCTCAGGAGGCTAATTACGCGAGGCTGTTAACAGTAAGTTTGCAAGGAAAAATAAAGCTCAGTTCAGATAAAAACAACGACGGCATACACGAAAATAGTGCAGGCAGGCCGCTAACTTGTTTATAACAGTGATGCTTTTCTGAACGAAAACATTAATATTCGCCGCTGGATGTTAACGTTTGAAACTCAAGTTTATTGAAAGATTCTGTCGGCACAATTGAACTACAAAGTAAGCTTGTTTCAGTTAAAGGCTGACGAAGCGAGAGACATATATTTGCTCCTTAGCTAACTATAAATCAGTTGAATAGATTGGAATGCTCGGTTAATCTTTGCAATCTCACCTTAAATATTTTCTAGTGTACCGCTCTTGCTGGCATTAGCAATTGGATGATGTATTGATCGACTCTGCGTAGCAAAAATGAAGAACGCGGGGGGTAAAATGCCAACGATTTTTGCCTTAGTAAATGACTAGGCAACATAGGAATAAGCCAAAGTGATGTCTGTTTTTCGCGCGGTTATAAATATTGTCATTATCTTAGGCGCAGCGCTTGCTAGTGCTGCGAGCGCTTATACGAGTGAATCAAATACTGATATCACGCTCGTAAACGAACACCTGTATCTTCTCTCTGATACGACTGGTGACTTAACTATTGGCGAAGCGATAAAAGCGTTTCAGACGCAGCAATTCTCACCCAATAATAAGACTCAAGTCAGCTTTGGATTTACAAACGATACACTTTGGGCAATGTTACCGTTTACAAATGAAAGCGAGAGCGATAACAATCTAGTCATCAAAATTGATAATGCTTGGTTGGATGAAGTTGATATCTATTTTGTTCAGGATGAACGAGTGCTTCAACGAGCGGCACTAGGGGATACTTTACCGTTCACCCAGCGACCTATTTTACGACGCATGCCAGCCGTGGCTTATCAATTTCCACCAGGGCGAACAGACGTATATTTTCGAGTACATTCAAAAGATCCTCTTACGATCCCCATTTATATTGGTGCAGAAGAAAGTCATGTTGCAGCAGCATCGTCAAACGCCTATTTTTACGGCGCGCTATATGGGATCTTAAGTATTCTGCTCATCTATAACGTTGCCTTATACAGTTATTTAAAAGAGCTAAAATACTTACTGTATTCAGCTTATTTGTTCGCGTTCACAATATTTAACTATACATATACTGGGCATGGCTTTTGGACATTGTGGCCTGAATCAATCTGGTTGCAGCAGTCTCTAATGCCGACGCTAATGTTTGCTTATTTATTCTGTGGAGTGATTTTCACGTTAGAGTTTCTTAATACTCGCACCTACTTACCATCATTGTATGCATTTCGGTATAAGCTTTATGGTGGCCTTCTCATATTGGCAATCAGTCTACTTCTGGTAGACGACCGTTCAATTGCGATTATGACTCAGTTAATTATATTAACGACTTTATCAGTCTGGATGCTCGTAATTGGTTATTATTCTTATAAGAATGGCAACCGATTAGCAAAATTTTTTGTGCCTGCTGTGATTATGGGCACTGGCGGGGCAACTATATCAAGTCTAGCTACGTGGGGGATAATTCCTTATTCACAATGGGCATTCCGGGGCATCGAAATTGGCATGCTAATGGAAATGTCGCTGCTATCAATCTCTTTGGGCTTCAACTTTAAGATGGTGCAAGAAGCACGAAAAAGCGCTGAAATAAACGCAAGGATCGATACACTAACGAATCTATACAATCGGCGTGCCTTCGCAGATTTAGTTCATCCCCTTTGGCAACTGGGCAAACGAAATAAAACGCCAATGGCAATTATACTCATTGACTTGGATTGGTTTAAACGTATCAACGACGAATATGGCCATGCTATTGGCGACGAGGTTCTAGAGGGTGTAGGTAGAGAGCTAAAACAACGCTTACGAGAATCCGATATTCCATTGCGCTGGGGAGGCGAAGAATTTTTAATTTTCTTGCCAAACACCGACACTAATGAGGCACATCAACTTGCGGATAATCTGCGCGAGTACTTCGATTCAAAGAATATAACGCCGGCTCAAAAAGTGACAATGAGCATTGGCGTAGTCAGCGCGCTGCCCCACGAAATAGAACTCGACAAGCTGATCGGTCTTGCAGATAGAGCCTTGTATCAAGCAAAGCAGAAAGGCCGAAATTGCGTCGTTTCATTAAACTAGTTCCCGGGCGCTTGCCGTTCAGTTGTCTTAGACAGGCAATATATCGCAAGTCACCAATGTTCATGCACGAGAATGCTAACTTTTAGGGGGGAATGTCAGAAATGCTTACGTTAGAACCTTGGATCTGTAAAGACACTTGCTCTTGCTTGGCTGTAGACCAAAAAACATCAGCGCCCTCACCAAGTGCGTCGCCTGCTTCGGCATCAGCTACAAGCACTGGTGGCCAAATGGTTGCGCATCCATCTACACAAGCACTTTTTCATTCTCGATACTAAGTCCTTATTTAAGAACGCGCGGTTAAGAGCGCTTGAACTTTTTCTCTATCACTTAAGACGAATAGCAATACGAGGTCTCCAGCTTTGGCATTATCCAGTATTTTTTTAGCGCCAGCTAAAGGGTCGCTAGCCAATATAATGTCATTTTTGGAAATTCCGGCTTCAAGTAAATATTGTTTAACTAGCAGAGAAATTTCATTCGGCTCTCGACCTCTAAGATATTTCTCAATTTCCGCTAAAACATACGTTTTCGGCTTTAATTCACTCACGATCTTGGCGACATCGAGGATATCTTTGTCCGAGCGATCACCAGCATGGCTAAACATAACGTGCTTGGCTTTAGCCGGCATATTTGAAGTCATATTAACTAACGCACGCATACTATGGCTATTATGTGCAAAGTCGATAATAACCGTCACACCGTCAACTTGATAAATATTACCTCTACCTGGATTATCACTTGCATCACTGCCAAAATTCATTAATCCAGAAAGTACGTCTTCGTCGCTGAATCCTAAAGCCTTAGTTAATCCAATAACGCCCAATGCATTTTGTATATTGTGTCTGGCGGTACCATCCACAGTCATTGGGACATCAGCAATATCGGCAATGCTAACTTGCTCTTCCCTGCTGTATACAAATTGATTATTTCGAACAAAAACACAAGGACGCTGCTGGCTGACTGCCTGCACTATTTGACGGTTATTTTGATCTTCACTAAACCAACAAATAGGCACGTTGAGCTTTTCAGATTCTTTGACTAACAATGCATCATCTGCATTTAGCACCAATGTTCCCTGCGCAAAGTCATTCCCTTTTGGGATCGCTTTTGCCACCATTGTTTTCACTTCTGCAATTTCTTCAACGGTATTGATCCCGTATTGACCCAAATGATCGCCAGCCACGTTTGTTACCAGCGCAGCATTTGCAACTTGTACCGGTAAACCTCGTCTTAATAGACCACCACGGGCAACCTCTAAAAAGGCAAGCTCAGTTCGCTTGTCTCTCAGTAGCATTCTTGCGCCACCCGGGCCCGAATAATCGCCTTCATCAATGATAGTATCGCCTACTTTAATAAAATCAGTTGAGGTAACACCGGCATTCAATGATGCAGCTTTTGCAATTTCTGCGGCAAGACGAACGCTTGTTGATTTGCCGTTTGTACCGGTTACTAACGCTAAAGGGATAGCGGAGTATAGCTGCCAACTGATTGTTTTAGGATCTGGGAATTTGTCGATAGACCACGTTGCAGACTTGGCCCCCATGCCTAAACTAATTTCATCATCATCAACTAGGCAAACGACATTATGAATGTTTGCTTGATTAATGAATTCAAGCAGCGCAGGGTTTCTTTCCTCAGCAATGGTTTGTTTTAACGCGGCTAAACGGGGCAGCATGTGAACAGTTTGTGTGCGTTTACTATCGCTTGAGGTTTGGTTAATCAATGATGGCTCTTCACCCGCTGATGGCTCTTCACCCGCTGATGGCTCTTCACCCGCTGATGGCTCTTCACCATCCGACAATTCTGCAACACACAAGTCCCATGCCAACTCAATGAGGTCGCAGGCACTGTAAAGTAAATCCATCGGTGCAGAAATTGATAAGCTTGCGCCGCCTTCGTAAAGCCTTTCATAGCTCTTCGAAGGCCACGCATAGTCACTGCCTAAGGTAATTTGACAGTGATGCAGGTGCTTTCGCCAACAGTCGATGACAGTTTGAGCCGCTATGCCATTAAACAAAACATCGATGATCGCACCAGGTTCGTCCGACAGTAAATTCGGGCCTGTTAACCTTCTTACTTCATCAAGTTCAAATGTCATACTGCTCCTTTCTCGTCACATTGTTCATGCATTTAGCTGCTCGTATACTAATAGAATGCAAACTAATCAGACTCTTCGTCTCTATCAACAACAATATGAACTCCTCTCTCATCTTGCACGATTCGGCTGCCTTCTTGGAGTTCGAACTTATGTTCAATTGGTTGAAACAACTTTTCAGGAAAGTCTCTCGAAGGTTGTGAATCGTCGCTGACTGGGTGCTCTGTTGAATGGTTAAAGTGTACGATCTGCTTCCAACAACGCGTAATATTGTCACCTAGAATAATGAGTAAGTCTCCCGGTGCACAACTTGCCAAGCCTGCTTCCACTGCATCAACTTCGCTAGGTATTACCTGAATATCCGCAGCATCAACGCCATTCGACTCCAGCGTTTGCTTGAGCATCATTGGCACCTCGTCATTTCCTCGGCCACGTCGATCATCATCGGCTTTACATACGAAACTGTCGAAAGTAGAAGCAATTATTTTAGCTGCCTCAACAATATCTTCATCCCTTCTATCGCCAGGCATCGCGATAACAATACGGCGTTTGCCCTTCACATCTAAACGCCCAGCTAAATCAGTAATCGTTTTGATTGCTGCTGGGTTGTGCGCATAATCCAAGATAACTTTAAACGGATGTTCGTCAAAAATATTCAGGCGACCCGGTGCTTGATAGAACGATGTATTAAATATTCTCAAACCTTGGCGAATACTTTCTAATGAGGTATCGAAACTATATGCCATCGCCGCTGCAAACATTGCGTTTTGCACGTTGTGCATCGCTTTACCCTCAATCGTTGCCGGTATTAAATGCGTCCATAACAACGGAATGTGAGCACCTTTATCATAAATTGTGATCATGTCGCCGTTAATGCCTTTTTCAAGAACAATTGCCATACCGCCTTGACGAATATGCTCACGCACCAGGCCATGGCCTGAGTCGATAGTGACATAACAAATCTGTTTCGCTTGGCAGAACTCAGCCATTTGCAAACAGTGAATATCGTCGGCGTTGAGCACAACGCAGTCTTGCGCAACTTCAACTACAACACGCTTTATTTGCGCCAATTGTTCTAAGGTATCAATTCCTCGCTGGCCCAAGTGGTCGGCTGAAATATTCAAACATGCGCCAACATTGCAAGTGCTGTAGCCTAAGCCACGCTTCACAATACCGCCTCGCGCAGTTTCCATAATCGCGAAATCAACACTTGGATCACGCAACACTATTTGCGCCGATGTTGGGCCTGTCATATCACCCTTGACCGTAAGGTGGCCGTCTATATAAACACCATCAGTTGATGTCATGCCGGTAGTAAAACCGGCGCTTTTCATAATGCTTGCAAGCATTCTCGATGTTGTCGTTTTTCCGTTAGTGCCGGTAATACCTGCAACAGGAATTCTTGCCTTGCTGCCAGCAGGAAACAGCATATCTATTACCTTGCCAGCCACATCTCTAGGTTTACCTTCACTGGGCGCAACGTGCATTCTAAAACCAGGAGCAGCATTGCACTCACAAATACCACCACCGATTTCTTTGTATGATTTGCTTATATCATCAGTTAAAAAGTCAACGCCACCAATGTCCAAACCAATGGCACGAATTGCGCGCACGGCCATATCTCTGTTGTCAGGGTGTACCATGTCGGTTACGTCAATAGCGGTGCCACCGGTTGACAAATTTGCCGTAGAGCGCAGAAAGAAGACCTGGTCTTTTTCAAGTACCGTATCTTCGTTGTAACCTGCTTCTTCCATTAGGCGAGAGGCTTGGTTATCAAGCTCCAGTCTGGTGAGCACTTTTTCGTGGCCGACACCACGACGGGGGTCTTTATTAACCACATCAATGAGTTGTTCAATGCTGTGAATGCCGTCTCCGACAACGTGCCCGGGAACACGTTTGGCAACAGCGACGAGCTCGTTATTGACTACCAACATGCGGTGATCGTAGCCTGTAATGAAGCTCTCGACCAAAACCGCTCTGCTAGTGCCATGGTTTTGTGCCTCAGCAAACGCTATCGTGACATCTTCGTCAGTCATCAAATTAATGCTAACGCCGCGTCCATGATTTGCATTTAGCGGCTTTAATACCACCGGAAAACCAATACGCTGAGCAGCTCTCACGGCTTGCTTATCACTATAAACCATCATTTGTTGAGGCACTGGGAGGCCCAAATCATTAAGGAGATTATGCGTATCTTCTTTATCACAGGAAATTTCTACGGCAATGTGTTTTGTTTCACTGGTAATTGTGGCCTGAATTCGCTGCTGGTACTTGCCGTGGCCAAATTGCACTAAACTATAGTTATTTAAGCGCAACCAAGGAATATCACGCTGCTCTGCCGCTGCAACCAATGAAGCGGTGCTCGGCCCAAACTCTTTGCGTTGAGCCATCTTGATAAAACTGGTCAACTCATCTGTAAAATCAAAATCTTCGTCAATGTCGGCTTTGATCGCAGTTTGCACTTCTTTAGGCATAAGGTGCGTAAGTAGCTTTAAACCAAGACTACCTGCTTCTAAACCTACGTCTCTTTGATGATATTGGTATACGACATAGTAGCAGCCTTTATCTTGCATACTTCTTGTGCGGCCAAAGGTAACCGAGGAACCTGCTAAGTTTTGCAGCTCAATCGCGACATGTTCCCAAATATGTCCAATCCAAGTTCCTTCGTCTTCAACTAGACGCCTCAAAAAGCCACCCTCCTCACCGTAAGAGCAACCGTGCTTTTGTAATGAGGGTAATGCGGCGATAAGCCCATTAATAAAGTCTTCACCTAATTTAACTGAAGGCCAGTTTTCTAATTCACCAATATCAATTTGGTAACAGATGACAGGGAAATTAGCATAGACATTTGGACCGACATAAACGTTTTTACTTAGAATTTTCATGGTTGCAGTTCCCTTGGAGCGACTTTAGCGTGACTTCGTTTTTTATTACTTAACGGTGGCGGTAAAAGGTGCAGTAGATGCGATATTCAACCGTTTTGAATTTTTCTATCATTATTGAATGTGATAGGGTCAAGTAACGTGCGATTATTATTAAACTACGGTACATAAAAAAGGTAGCTTGCGCTACCTTTTGAGTTGTTTTTATTTTGTTCTTTGCAACATCAGTATAACCGACAGGAAAATGCATACACCGATGATTAACTTACATAAGCTTTTCGGTTTGAAATATCATATCTAGCGCCTAACGCTAAAATATGCATTTTTACATTTAGGAGTGTAAGTGCGTCACCCGTGCGCGCCTCTGCCATTGATGAATACTCGATATCACTCGTATCAAGCACCGTAATCGCTCCACTTCCCACGACAGTGAAAACATTGTCATGATCAATGAATGCGGCAGTGTCTTCATCAAGTCCAATCCCAATTAAAAATGGGTTGTAGCTAACAGCAGAAAGTAAGCGAGCTAGTCGGTTACGTTCATTAAAGTGCTGATCAACAACAATGGTGTTAATTAAGCCCATGCCAGGCGCTAAGTTAACTCCACCTTCAGTTGGTACGATGCCTGTGCTGCCGCCAGTAATCATGTGCTGCGAAACAATAGCAGCCCCAGCCGATGTGCCTGCATAGTGAACACCTTGCGCATTTAGCTGACGAATGGTTTTTGCAATAGGTGTACCGCCTAAAATAGTCGATAATCGAAGTTGATTGCCGCCTGTTACAAAAATACCCGTACTTTTTTCCAGCGTTTTTACGTAGTCGGGGTTTTGAGCATCGCTGCGCTCATTAATAGGAAGTGAATAGGTTTTCTTAACCCCTATTTCTTCGAAAATCTTTTGGTAGCGTGAGCCAGTATCGTCGAGCTGTGAGGCTGTTGGAATAACGGTAATAACGGCTTCTTTGCCACCGCAAAGCTCAACGAACTTTGCTAAAATTTCAGGATTATCTAGTTTTTCTTCTGCACCACCAATAGGAATTACATATCCTCTTTGGGTGCCATCTATAGTTGGAGAGGGCATAATATTTACTCGAAAGTGCCTTTTTTAATTTGTTGATTATATTTTACATGCCAATGACCCATTGCCATTACATGCTCAATTCGATTTTGTTTGTTCAATATGATGATATCGGCATCAGCACCCTTTTCTATCCGACCTTTTCGATGAAAATTCATTAATTGTGCAACGTTCTTCGTAAAAAAGGGTAAAAAGGTTTCTATCGCTTGTCCGTCGTCTACTAATTCATAGAAGATATTCGTCATCGATTGAGACTCTGCAAAGTCCATTTTTTTCAAACTACCATCAGCATGGAAGTCGGGTAAGCATCCGCCGCCGTCTGAGCTAATGGTCAATTTATCTTGCGGTAAGTCTTGCTGCATATAACGCAATAAGGCTTCACCAGGTTCAAAGCCGACATCGCCAGTTTCAAACGCGGTAACGTCTACCCAACAGCCTCTTTTAGCAAGCTCGCAGGCTTCCTCGAATAAGCTGCGCTGTCGGTTAATATGTGTCGGATTGTAAGTTCTTGGCGGTATTTCAGCTGTCTCTAGTGCCTCACGTATAATGCTTAAGCCACGTTCACCGTCACCCAAATGCAAATGCAGCATACCAGCCTTTCCCGTCATCAAACGAGCAACGTGAGCTTCGGACGCTATTTTTAACAGTTCATTTAATGTTGGCTGACTTGAGCGATGATCGCTAATAGCTAACTCGCCGACACCAATAATAGGCTCAATAAAAACGATATCTGAGCGCACAGCCCCTGTGAGGGTCGTAGGTGGTAAATGATATCCGCCAGTGTAGCAATATGCAGAAAAACCTTCTTCTCTTAAGGCATAAACCTGAGCCACCAATGATTCAGTGTTGCGAGTTAAATCATCAGTACCAAGCAAACCAACAGCGGTTGTTACGCCCGCTCTTGTAAATTTACTTAAAGGCACCGGAGGTACTCTGGTAGAAAACCCTGCTTCGCCGCCTCCCCCGGTAATATGGGTATGTCCATCAATGAAGCCAGGCATTACAACGCAACCCTCAGCATCAACAGTGGTATGTTCAAGGTTTAGTTCAGGAAGTGTATCGCCGATATAAACTATTTTATTTTCGGCAATCAGAATGTGTTGCAAGCCCAAATGTTCAGGTGCATAAACGTCAGCATTCTTAATTATTGTGATCAAAACCGACACGCTCTTTTGATTTGTTAAAGCAATGCAGTAATTCTATAGCCTAGGTAGCGAAACACATAACCCTTTTTGTGATATTTCACTTTTTACTTCAGGAGATTAGATAAACTTAGCTCGCTAAAACGCAAAGTACTGCAAGCACAATTTAATTAGTGCTTGCATAAAACATTAACCGAAATGATTAAATACTATTTTATTGCCATCAAAATCACGGAAATAAGCACCATAAAAAACGTCTGGGATACGTTGTCCAGGTGCACCGTCACAGGTTGCTCCTAGAGAAATTGCTTTTTTATAAAGCTCATCACATTTTTCTTTTGAACCAGGTGCGATAGCAAGCATATTACCATTGCCACAATGCTGCGGGTCTTCATTGTAAGGAATACAAATGGCTAACATAGGCTCTGCCATGCTTTTACCGATAAAAATAATACGGTCCATTTTGATGAGGGTTTTTGCCCCCAATGGCGCTAAGAGTTCATTGTAAAAAGCTTCTGATTTTTCTAAATTACTTACGCCGATCGTTGCATAGCTGAGCATTTTCTTACCTCTTTATTATAATTGATGTAGTTTACTTCACTTTTAATGAGTGGCTTAAACTGTTGAATAACACTTAGTAAAACGGATTTTTTTGCAAACCGGTTTTGCGCTTTGTGAAATATATTTATTGCCAAAAATAAACAGTCAAGACTCACATAGCTCCTGCAATAATTGTATAAATGTATCCTTTTCTCTCCGGTGCTTCAAATTGTTTACAGTCACAACTCAGTTTGACAATGAAAACAGCACAATTCCCTAATGATACCCCTATTACAGTTAAGCAAGAGCTGACTCATTTTCACAAAACCCAAGTATCCGAATTACATAGATTCAACTCTATTTCTTCCGCTTTCTTTTGCTTTGTATAATGCTAAATCAGCACGTTTTATTATTTCATCTATAGATTCTTCGCCAGTTAAACTTTGAGTAACTCCTATGCTAACGGTTATCTTTCGGCTCAGCACTTGCTGACTAAAGTCACTTTCTTCAATATCTGTTCTAATGCGCTCACAGGCAATTATTGCTTCTTCAATTGAGGTTTTCGCCGCTATCAATGCAAACTCTTCACCGCCAAAACGCGCAATGACATCATTTGCTCTTTTCCCATCAAGCAGTATCTTAGCGAAACGTTTTAAAACTTCGTCACCTGCGTCATGCCCAAAAGAATCGTTTATTGATTTAAAGTAATCAATATCAATAATGGCGACGCAGAAACTTTCACCATGACGCTTGAGCAGTTGATACGCACTTTCTACGTGCGTTGTAAAAACACGCCTATTCGGTAGCTGGGTTAAGTCATCGGTTGTGGCTAAAGACTTTAACTCACGCTCTGCACTCACTCGAGCTGCATCAATGCCCCTGACGCGCATCAACAACCCTAAGTTCGCCAATAACGGTTTTAGGAAATCGATGAGTTCTCGATCATAACCAACGACTCTGTTAGCTAATCCAATCATTCCATATACAACACCATCAAACTTTATCGGTAAGCCCAAGAAGCAATCCATGTCAGGGTGACCTTTAGGCGTACCTGATGAATGCGCATCTTTGGCTACATCATTGGATATCACTTCATTTTCAGTTGTAATCACTCGCCCAAAAAGATTATCTAAATTTTCAAACACCAGGCCATCGTTGACATACCTAGAATAAAGCTCTTTACTCTGCGTATCCCAGCTAATATCTGAGATTGCTTGGATTTTTAAAGCCACTTTGCCTTTCTCAGAAATAATACGCTCACCAATAAAACCAAATTCACTTTCGGCCAAATCTAATAAAGATTCGAAAATTGAGGAGCAGGCGGCCCTCAAATCGCTCTCCTCCAGAAATACTTCTTGAGCTTTACTCATGAGTGCGACTAAAGCATCCTGTTTCTGTCGGATTATTATCGCTTTATGCTGCTCAGTAACATCGCGCTGGGTTCCTAATATTCTGCTAGGCTTGCCCTCAGAATTATATTCAACCGTTTTTCCAAAACCTTCAACCCAAATCCAATGGCCCGTTTCATGTCTTATTCTATAAATCTGATTGAGGGTGTCGCGATTGCCTGCAGTCAAATCATCTAGCTCTTCGGTCACTCGCTTTTTATCTAAAGGGTGAAGACGTCTTTCCCAGACGTTCTTTGCGGGTTCCTGATCTTCAAAATTGAGGCCTATCATCTGATACCATCGATGATTAACTTGGGTGAAGTTTGTTATTGGGTCTAAATCCCAAGTGGCTAAATCTAATGTTTCGATAATTAAGGATGAGCGCTCTTTTACCTTTCTTAGTCGCACTTCTAGTTCTTTTTGACTTGTTTGGTCAATAAGATACAAGCGAACATAAATCAGCTTTCCAGCTTCTGAATATTCACCGTAGCTAACCTGTCGAATACTTTTATACTCCCCACTGGGCAGCACTACGTCATATTCAGTCTCCAGATCTTGAATTTGAGTTGAGCGATGAAAGGTTAAGCTTCTTTTAAAAATAGTTTTGTGATCTGGGTGAATAAAATCATCTATTCGAAATAACTGTTCATTAGTATTAGCACTAAGACCAAGTAAATTATAGCAATTAGCAGAAACAAAAACTGTTGGCCACCCTGGCTTAGAATCGATTATTAAACTGCTGATTGGTCCCTTTGATAGGAGGTTGTGCTCAATCATGAATTGATGAGAAAAATTTGCCGCGCTAAGTGCAATAGATACTGCATCAGCTTTGGCATGTAGAAACTCGATCTCTTCCTCAGTAAAATCGGCTATATTCTCTGTAAAAAGATGCAGCGCTCCTACTGCCTTATTTTCTTTTCTAATCGGAATGCCGATAAAACCCGACATTTTCGAGGATTCATTGAGCGTATCGGAATTAACACAAACCTCATCAGCACATATGTCTTCTATACTAAGAGTGTCATTCAGTTCTATCGTTTTAGCACAAAGTTGTTTAGTCAAAGCAACAGTCTTGTCGCATTCATCCATATTGCTAACAAGCAATAGCTCTTTATTCTCCACAAGAGCGATGGCAACGTCGGGGACATTCAACTTGTCTTGAACAGCAAGCACTACATTGTCTAATGCTTTTTGAATCATCGGGGAATAATAGGAACTTTTAGTTAATATGCTATCGTTACTTTCAACTTGTTTTGCGAGCATTGCTTTAGACATTCGCTCCTCCTACTTAAACATTAATACAAGACTCGGCGTCTTGCTTCATACAATTATTAACGCTAAGGATTCTGTGTGCCCTTTTTGTAAAGCGATTTAATGACGTTTTATCTTTGATAATTTACTAGAATAGTAGGAAAAAAGGTATAGCTTGAAGCGGGTGTAGATCACAAAAACATATAAAGTTATGCATTTTAATACGTTGGTAGAATCTTATATATGCAGCGTAAACCTAGATGTTTATTGGGGGGGGAAATCGTCTGCAGGTTCTTGTTATAAATTTTAGGTGTTAAAATGATAGCCTATAGGCAAAAAATCAGATACTTAAAAAGTTTGCCGTTTTCGCTAATTTTAGCCTTTAATCAGAATAAACATGTGCTCGCGTGATAAGTGTTATCGGGAGCAGCAGGCGGGGTCTTTTCCCCGCACAAACCGTCTAATGGCAAGGATGCCATTTGCGAGCGGCCAAGGATGGCGAACAGCGCGTTTGTGTGATGAGTGTTATCGGGAGCAGCAGGCGGGGCCTTTTCCCCACACAAACCGTCTAATGGCAAGGATGCCATTAGCGAGCGGCCAAGGATGGCGAACAGCGCGTTTGTGTGGGGAAAAGGCCCCGCCTGCTGCTCCCGATAACACTTTTTTTAAAACAAAAAAAGACGCTCAAATGAGCGCCTTCTTCGTATCTTCAATGCAATATTATGCGATTACTTTCGCAACAACACCAGCACCTACTGTACGGCCACCTTCACGGATTGCGAAGCGTAAACCTTCGTCCATCGCGATTGGTGCAATCAACTCTACTACGAATTTCAAGTTGTCACCTGGCATTACCATTTCCACGCCTTCAGGAAGCTCTACAGCACCTGTTACG
>Ga0209305_1000977_pt1 | contig 19250 bp, 18 predicted proteins | sample COGITO_mtgs_1103_FD_184792 | JGI IMG/M metagenome (GOLD analysis project Ga0209305, IMG submission 184792) | Pelagic marine microbial communities from North Sea - COGITO_mtgs_110321 (SPAdes) (version 2) | ecosystem: Environmental > Aquatic > Marine > Epipelagic ...
ACCGCTTGGCGATCGGTAATCGTCATGCTGCCATCACCTGCTTTAATCGTGAGTTCTTTAAGACGCGTTAAATTGTCGGTAATACCTGCAAGTTGGGTTTCTTCTAAGGCTAAGCGCCCTTCAGCCCCTGTCATATTTTTACCAAACTGCTCTCTTAACGCTTGGTCTTGTTGCAGTTGCAGTATTTTAGTGGCCGCAATAGGATCATCTGCGGGGGTTAGTACTCGACGACCCGTTGATACTTGCTGCTGTGTTTTGTTCACTTGGCTTTGATTATCTAATATGGAGTTCAGCCCTTTATTAAATGACTGCAAAGTAGATACACGCATAATTGTTTGCCTCCGATGGGCTGAGTAGTAATTAAAAAAATGTTTTAAAACTGTTAATTAAAAAGTGTTAATCAAGGTATCAAAAATATCACGAGCAACCTGAATCACTTTGGCTGACGCATTATAGGCAAGCTCGTATTTAATCAAGGCGGCGGCTTCTTCATCTAGGTTTACCCCAGAGCTGCTATCAATCGCATCTTGTGAGTTGCGTAATAAAACTTGGCTGGACTCTTTATTGATCTGTGCTCGACTGGTAATCGAACCCACCTCTTCAACCAAAATAGAATAAGCGTCACTGAAGCTGGCATTTCCACCAATGGTATCTTGTGTTTGTAAGTTACCTAACGCGACACCATTACGGCTGTCTGAGGTACCGTCTTTATTAAATTTTACGGTAAATTCATCCCCTGATTTTACCAACCCTTCAATTTCTAATTCAAAACCAAAATGCACGGGTTCGCCGACAGGGTTTGTATCAAATAAATTATTACCCGGTGGTTCAATGTCTAAACTGTAATGTTCATCTAATACAATTTTTACTTCGCCACCCATGGCGATTTTATTACTGCCGTTGGGTCCCGTGCCAGTAATAGGAAGTCGCGACTGAAAACTGATATTGCCTTTTTCATCCAGTGCTACGTCAATATTGCCAGCAAACGACATTCCGCTGGTTTCTATTTTATTTTTTATCTCATTCAGTACATCAGCACCGGTGGCGTGATTGCCTGTTAATTCAAGGCTAAACGACCCCTGCCCTGGCACGTCTAAATCGTATGTGAAGGGGCCATTTTCATTAAAGTTAAAGCCTTCAAATTCAGATAGGTTTCTAAACGGTGCTTCACCTGTTGGGTTTAGTTGAATATTTTGGCCATTGGAGATAGCAAAACCGTCACCCAAGTCACCGGTCACATCAAACGATAAATCGTCCCCGTTTAACGCAATAATGGTTACGTTCTCGCCATCACTTTGTGCAATGATTCCTTGGCTTCTGAAATCATAATTGGCGTTAATTCGATCAGCAATAAAATTCGGGGTTAAAGGGTCAGGCACTAATTCTGGATAATCTTCATCGTACTTTGTTTGCCCTGAGCCTAGCGTATCGGTGAGTGCAATACCGTTGAGTGTTATCCCTGTATTCATTAAAGGATTAGCGTCAGAGATAAAGTTACTTAATTCTACCGTGGTACGCGCATTAGCTTCTACGCCATCACGTTCGGATAATAAACGGGCAATTTCTTTGGCCGATGAGTTCGCCGGCGTGGTTAATAATGGTTGCGCGGTTTTTAATCCGGTTCTTGGGTCTTCAATATTTACCGTAATGCGTTCTGGAAAAAAACCATTGGTGGCGGTAACCACAGGGGCGGGAGTAGGCGCCTGATAAGTCGGGCTAACAGGCAAGTAACCACCAAAACTGGTGAATGCTGTTTTGCCTTCATCAGGGGGTAAAATATTATTGGATATGCCAGGCACGTAAGTTTGATTCATTAAAGGTGGAAATAATGGAATCGGATTACCGGGGTCTGAATTATCCAATACGTCATACGTTGTCGCTGACGTAAACTTAACCAATAGCGGCGGGTCCATTTCACCTTCGCTCGCAAGGTAAGGCGTATTAACATCGTAAACGGCACCTTGTGAGATAGCACCACTGCCACGGTTACCAATCGCCGAGTCGGTTGAAATGGGCGAAGCGATTGCGACTTCTTCTGGGCGTGTAATCTTCATATCAAGATTACTGGCACCGGTGCGCGTTGGGGTAATTAAAAATTTATCCCCTGCTTGAAAGGTTCCGGCTTCTAGACGAATTTCAAAACCGTCGATCTCTAATGACTGCGGTAAAAGCCCTGTGAGTGCGGTGGTTTCTAACTCTTCTCCGGTGGTATCGTTATAGACTTTAAAAATGAAATCCCCTGGCCCTGGGAATTCCATACGATAGTTATCAATACTCAACTTTGAACTGTCGGTAATATGTACCGAGACTAATCGATCGTTAGGTTGTTCGTTACGGGCATCGCCTTGGGCACGTGAGTAGGTATTGCTTGGAGAGTTTATGTCTTTAAAAAAGTTGGTACCTTTTGAACCCTCAAAATCAATGCCGAGTTTATGCTGTTCGTTAAACGCTTCATTAATACTCATGGCCACACGGCCTAAACCGTTGATGGTAGGTTCTAAAACCGTTTCGCGAAACTGCAACATGCCACCCAGTTGGCCGCCTTTTATTTCTGGGGTAATTTCTTGTACTAAATCGCCTTTACGAAAATAAATACCGACTCGTGAAGGATCACTATTGCCTGCTTGAGTAAAAACCTCGTTCGATTCACTACCAATAACTAAGGCTTGGCCATTGCCTATAAATACGTTTACCGCGCTGCCATCTTGGGTATTAACTTCAACGGCGACTAATGCGGAAAGGTCGGTAATAAGTTTATCGCGCTGATCCAGCATGTCATTCGGCTGACTGCCGTTTGAGGCGGCTAAGGCAAATTGAATTTGTTGATTGAGTTCTGCAATCGCACTACCAATGGTACTAATTTGACTGGCAATGACTTCCATTTGACCATTAATAATGTTGCTTTGATCATTCAGTCTGTCGTTAATACTAGAAAAACGATCAACCAACCCATTCGACTCACTGATTAATACTTGGCGTGCAGGGAGTGAAGACGGGTCGTCAACCACCGACTGTAATGCACCAAACATACGTTCGACACCGGGCTGAATGCCTGTGCCTGAATCGGCTAATAAGCTATCTATTTGTGAGGCGTTCAACGACAGCGTATCAAATTCGTTAAAAATTGAAGAATCTCGCTGCATTTGCTCTGTTAAAAACTCATCATAAACACGCTTAACAGAATCGACACTAACGCCATTCCCCGTCCAAACTCCACCGGTAAATTGCGGTGTGTTTTCATTAAAGTTAACGGTTTGGCGGCTATATCCTTCAGTGCCCGCATTCGTGATGTTGTGGCCTGTGACACTCAGCGCTGTTTGCTGAGCTTTTAAGCCGGAAATACCTATGCCTAATAAATCACCCACGAGGCACCTCTTCGCTATTTTGCGCTAATGACGTGTTATTTAATGTTTGCTGCATCAATTCACTGTTGGCGATACGCGTTATTTTTTGTGCGTATTTGGGATCGGTAGCGTAGCCTGCTTGCTGCAGTTCTTTGGCGTATTGTTCAACATCGGTTCCTGCCGCAATGGCTTTTTCATAACGCTGCGCCTGCAAGAAGTCGGCATAATCTTTTAAGCCTGCTTCGATGGTTGGGTATGATCTGAAGTCTGCTTTTTCAGTGACCCGCTGACCATCACGATATTCGTGGGTTGTGACGCTGACTTTTTCACCTTCCCAACGACTGTCGGCTTTAATACCAAAAAAGTTGAAGCTGTTTTCTTTTTCGCCCTGGCTGTTTTCACCATGAATGACGAATTTTCCCCAGCCCGTTTCTAACGCGGCTTGAGAGACGATTGCTTGTGGACTTACGCCCATGTCTTTGGCAATTTTTTCAGCGACCGGATAAATAGTCTCTATAAAGTCTGATGGGCTATCGAATGTTTGAAGTTTATCCGCTGTTTTACCGTTTGTTTTATCTGTATTAATTGTTTTATTGCTGGCGTCTAATACTGGCTTTTCTTTATTAACAAACGTTGTATCGATTTCAAAACCCGTGTTTTCTTTTTTAGGCTGAAGCTGAGTATTTTTCTTTTCAATTTGATTGAAGTCGATCGCATGAGAGAAATTTTTGCGGCGATCATCCAGTGGCTGCCACGTTTTTTCTTCACGATTTTTAGTAGGGTCGCCATATTCTTGATTAAGCTGACGGTAAATAACATCGGCTAGACCCATGCCTTGCTTACCCGTTAAGCTAACTGAAAGTTGGTCGTCGTACATTTGCTGATAAAAATCTTCTTGTGGTGAATGCATTAACGAATCTTCTTGAAAGACCTTATTAGCATCGCGCATGGATTTCATCATCATTTTCACGAACATAGATTCAAACTGCTCAGCCACTTTACGCAAAGCTTCGCCTTTGTCTTTACGACCAATGTCGTTGATGCTTTGCAGACTGTTGAGGTCTGTATAAACATCTTGGGGCTGTGCAGTGCGACTAGTGATCATGAATTTACCCTATTCGGTTAATCATTTTTTGGTTCTAGTGATTAACAAAGCAATTTCTTTGCCAAGTTCAATATTGCTGATTTATAGGGGTTTTAGCGTGTTTTTAGGTTTATAACTTGATATGAGTGGCAAGGCATTGCCGCCTTTGCAAGACACTAAAGGCTGTCGGACTGAAGCCGCAGCCTATATGTTACGATCTGAGTTTCAGGTATTTTGCTTATAAAGTTTAAGCTTAGAGCGCTTACGGTTACGGTTGTGGTATTCCTGCTGTTCTTTTTCTAGCGGCTGTTTTATCAACGCGTCTTGATCCAGCATTATTTGTAAGCGGGCTTGGTCTTGTGCGGTTATTCTATCTGGGTGGATAAACAATAATTCTATTTTTTGCTGACGTTGATCAATGCGCTTTTCGCTTAATTCTTTCACCCCTTGTTTTAGCAAGGAGTGTATTTCGGCCGTCATAGCTTCTATTTCATCCAGTAAAAAATTCGACTTGGCCATGCGATTTCCTCTCGTGCTAACGAATCCGCTAAATAACTACAAGCTCAGCGTTTAACGCCCCAGCTTGCTTCAACGCTTCTAGTATAGCCATTAAATCCCCAGGTGCTGCACCCACTTCGTTAACCGCTTTAACGATTTGATCCAGTGAAACCCCTGGGCCAAATTTAAACATGCGATTATTTTCTTGTACCGCGGTGATATTCGTTTTAGGCACAACCACAGTTTCACCATCGGCTAACGCATTTGGCTGAACAACTTCTAAATTCTCTTGCACCATTACGGTTAAGCTACCATGAGTCACAGCAACGGGTTCTATTCTTACATGCTGCCCCATTACGATGGTGCCTGTGCGAGAGTTAATAATAACTTTAGCGCGCGCATCTCCCATCTCGACTTCCATATTTTCTATCACGGATAAAAATGAAACTCGCTGACTTAAGTCTCGCGGAGCACTCACTCGAATGGATGTTCCATCAAGGGCTTCTGCCGTGCCTGGGCCTAACAAATCATTTAACGTATCAATGATGTGTCTGGCGGTGGTGAAATTTGCTTGGTCTAAATTGAGCACCAAGCTATCACCATGACCAAAGGTATTAGGAATAGAGCGTTCTATTATCGCGCCATTAGGAATGCGGCCGACACTGGGAATATTAACCGTAAGTTTAGAGCCATCGTTGCCTTGTATACCAAAACCACCGACCACTAGGTTACCTTGTGCAATCGCATAAACTTGGCCGTCAGCACCTTTTAAAGGAGCGAATAATAACGAACCGCCGCGTAAACTTTTAGCATTACCCAGCGATGAAACGGTTATATCTAAACGCTGACCTGGCTTAGCAAATGCGGGCATTTCTGCAGTAATCGAAACAGCCGCTACGTTTTTTAATTTAGGGTCTGTGCCACTAGGAATAGTAATGCCAAATTCGGCCATCATATTTTTAAACGTTTGGGTGGTGAACGGTGCTTTATCACCGCTGCCATCCAAACCTACGACCAAGCCATAACCAATAAGCTGATTACTACGAACCCCGGCGATTGAAGTAATATCTTTAATACGCTCGGCATACGCGGTATTCAATACCATGGGTAAAGTTAAAATCATGAAGGCTACAAAGCGCCAAATAATCATCATATATATTTTCCTAAGTCCTTCATCAGTCAAATTATTCATTACTGCCTCCTGAAATTGACACTTTTTAGAAGTCCTTTTATTAGAAAGGCCACCAAGCGCTGTTCGTCATGCGGCCAAACCAACCTTCTTTGGTCGAGTTATTTAAGTTGCCACGGCCACCGAATTTGATGCGAGCATCAGCGACTTTACTAGACATCACGGTATTTTGCGGGGTGATGTCTTGTGGGCGAATCAAACCAATAATGCGAATGTACTCGTCACCTTCACTTAAGGTTAACCACTTTTCACCGCGTATTTGTAAAACGCCGCTGGGCAAGATGTCTGAAACTGTTACAGAAATCGTGCCACTTAGACTATTACTTCTATCAGCATCCCCCGAACCGGTAAAAGAACGTTTATGATCCAGGTCGATATCAAGCCCTAAATTTCTCCAACCCGGTACGGTATTAAGAATATTGGTAGGGTTGGAAGTATTGCTGGAATCTTTTTGAGATTTTGTTTCTGCCGATTTTGTCGAATTATATTGTTCATCAAAGATGACGGTAATAATGTCACCAACTTGCGTTGCTTGCTGATCGGAAAACAAACTTAAGCTGTAATTGGTTTTATACAACGAGCCATTAATACTCGGCGCGGCTTGTAAAGACGAAGACGGTACCGGAGCATAAAGTGGATCGTTTGGAAATACGTCCTTCTCAAACGGTACACTGGTGCAGCCAGTAATGATAAGCAGTATTGCGGGAATTAAACTTTTAATCATCTTCATACTATTTCTCCGCGCTTTTATTTATTTTCATAATTAATCAATTACGTATTCTGAGTTAAGAACTGCAGCATCTGATCGGCGGCTGAAACGACTTTCGAGTTCATTTCATAAGCGCGCTGCACGGTAATCATCTTCACCAATTCTTCTACGACTTCAACGTTTGAGTTTTCTAACGCGCCTTGCTCAATCGCGCCAAAACCATCATTCGCGGCAATACCCACATTCGGTGCTCCACTGGCGGCGGTCTCCTTGTATAAGTTGCCACCCGTTGACTGCAAACCTGCTGGGTTAATAAAATCGACCAAATCAATTTGACCCAGCTCTTGTGGTGTAGGATCGCCAAATAACTTCGCTTGAACGATACCATCGCTACTGATAGTTAATTGATTGGTCAGTTCTGGAATGTCAATTTGGGGTTCCAGTGCGTAGCCGTTTACGTTCACGATTGTGCCTTCGGCATTAATGTGAAAAGTACCATCGCGAGTATACGAAAGGGTTCCGTCAGGCATTTGGATTTGAAAAAATCCTCGACCATTAACGGCCATGTCCAAAGGCTGATCGGTAAGCTGTAAGCTGCCTGTGGTAAATACTTTTTGTGTGCCTGCGGTTCTTACCCCAGTACCGACCTGCAAACCCGAAGGCAGTCGCGTATCGGCGGATGAGTTAGCACCCGGCTGGCGTTTAATTTGGTATAACAAATCTTCAAATACCGGACGATCTTTTTTAAAGCCCGTGGTCGATACGTTAGCCAAGTTGTTTGATACGGTGGTTAGCGCTAAGTCTTGCGCCTGTAACCCACTTTTACTGACCCATAATGCTGGATGCATACATCACCTCTTTATTGCGCACTTAATAACTGAGTGGCGGCCGCACTGTTTTCGTCGGCAGTTTTCATAAGCTTGATTTGCATTTCGTACTGACGGTTCATCGCTAATACTTGTGTTAGTTCGGTTACCGCGTTGACATTACTGCCTTCGACAAAACCATTGACCAACGACATAGTCGGATCAACATTGGCACCCGGATCACCCGGTTGGCGGCCGCGAATACGGAACAAACCATCTGTGCCTTTTTCCAACGTTTTACCATCTGGATTTACTAAACTGATTTGCACAACTTCAGCAACGGCTTCAGCCCCTTCACCCTGCGGGCGAATTGAAATAGTACCGTCACGGCCAATCTCAATGGTTTCGAACGGAGGTAAAACAATAGGGCCACCGTCCCCCATAATTTGTAGGCCACGGGCATTCATTAACCGTCCTTGTGGATCAACGGATAAATCACCTGCGCGGGTATAAGCTTCTTCCCCGTCGGCGCCTTCGACCACAAACCAACCTGGGCCTTCGATGGCAACATCCATCTGGCGACCCGTTGCTTGCAGCGGTCCTTGTTGAAGATCACTAGCAGGACGTTCGGCCATAGCATATGCACGAGTAGGAAAATGATCGCCAAAAACAGGCTGTGCCCGCGACTGGGTATAATCCGATCGAAAGCCTGTGGTACTGGCATTGGCCAAGTTGTTTGAGTGAGCTGTTTGGCTAACTACATTTTGCTTGGCACCGGACATGGCAATGTATAATGCGCGATCCATAACCTAACTCCTGCAACGTAAATTTCTAAAAGTTTTAATAACTGTATTTCTATTTACTAGAGGTATTGCAAGGTAGATGCCAAAAATGAAATAGGCTTGTAATTCAGGAGTTAGAGAGAGGTTTTCTAAATATTTGACGGTTTTCGTGTGAAAACGGCAATAAAAAACGGCAACCTCGCCCCGCCTAATGAAATATTAGCCGAGTGAGATTGCCGCTGTGTCAGTGGCAAAAGTATTTTATAAAATAATCAGATATTCAAAATGGTTTGCGTCACCTGGTCCATCGTTTCAATCGTTTTAGCACTGGCTTGGAAATTACGCTGCGCGATAATTAATCCCACCAGCTCTTCAGAAATATCGACATTCGAATCTTCCAAAGCGGATGAACGTACCTGTCCAAACGATGCCGTTCTGGGTGAACCTACGGTGCCGACTCCTGATTCAAAAGATTCTGCCCAGCCAGTATCACCCAGCGGCGTTAGACCTTCAGGATTGCGGAAATTCGCTAACGCAACTTGGCCCAGCACTTGCGCTTGTCCGTTGGTATAACGTGCAAAAATCATCCCTTCTTGGTCAACTTCTAAACCTGCTAGTCGTCCAGTGCTATAACCATCTTGGTTCTTTTCACTCACTGAAAATGAGCTACCGAATTGAGTGGAACCCTCAAGCGTAATCTGAAAATTGGAATTAGTCGGTGGCGTCGTTAACGGTAAACCCCCTTCTAAAACATTCACCGAATTGACGGCACCGCTTGAATCTCCATTAGCATCTTTAGGGTCCCAGTTGGTGATGTAGATATCCCCTGTTGCTTCGTTGTCTAGGGTACCGTCTTGATTAAAAAATAATTCATAACGCGCTCGGGTTGGCACAAGATTCTCGGGAAAGTTTAATGTTGAATCAGGGTCACCCACATCTTGCTCGTCTACTTGTACGTACATCGCCCAGATATTTTGTTCATTAGGGCGACTAGGATCTAGCGGCTCTTTAACAAAATACTGCGTCATCACGTGACTATTACCTAGGCTATCGAACATCTCAGTCGAGGTGGCGTGGTTGTAAGTATTTTGATCGGTAGGGTCAAAAGCATTGAGGACCGTTGGCGTAAATTCATCGGCCGTTAAAGCACCGAATAAGCCAGACACGGAAGGCTGAGGACTTTCCATTGTGTAACCTTCATTTAAGGTAAAGGTTACATGCCCACCCACGGCGGCGGCGCTGGCAGCTGTCGCGGTTCCACCCAATACCACTGGGCCAGTATTTTCTGCACCCATCACCAATAAACTATCCGTTGGCGATGCGCTGCTCATTTCAAGTTTTACATCACGACCAATTTCGTTGGTAATAACTAAGTCGCCAGTTTCACTAATAGTCGCTAAAAACCCAGGTAAGGTTGTACCGCGGTAGCCATTAATTTCTTCAGCAATTTCAGGCAAAGTGCTAGACGTTAATGCCTGCCCATTAACCGTTAGGCTCATTAAATTACTTGGGTTGTTATAGCTCGATAATGGAATGGTCATCACCGTATTCGCCGTTGCGGTTAAACCTGGCTGTTGATTAAAAATACTGGCAATGGCGTTGGCTTCTGTTCCTTCTGGAATAGTAACGTTGGTTTCATTACCTTCTGGATCAACGATAGTGACTTGCTGCTCTGGGTATTGGTTATTAACCCCTTCAATACCCGTAGTTAATAAACTGCTATCAGAAGGGTTGGCTTGTAAAATAGCAAACAGCTGCTCAGAAGAAATATCCTCACCCGAAGCAGACACATTAGAGATACTAATAATGGATGCCTCACCTTCTTCAACCGCTAATAACTCTAGAGTAAATTGTGGTGGCACCACCTTAGGGGAAATCTCTACAGCTTGAGCACGAATACCAATATAGTCATCGCCATTTTGACTGTTTAACTGGCGGTTGATACTGGTCGCTAATTGCTGAACCGAACGATACTCTTCGTCTAATGAAATCAATACCGAGCCCGAGCGATTGTCGCTATCAGGTGCAGGGACGGTTAAGTTAAGGCGGAACGAGTTGGTTTTATCGATTTCGTCTTGGCCTGTTACGGCGAACAAACTATTGAATCCAAGACCGGTTACTGCTTGAGGTTCTGCCACAGTGCCTGCAATTGAAATCCCCTCACCCGCGCCAGTATTGGTATTCGTGAATACTAACTGACCACCTACGGCGGCTACCGTTACTTTGCCATTCAAGCCGTTTGTACCAATATACACATCGATTTGTTGTTGTACGGCAACCGCAACATCATCAAGGCTGGCGTAGTTATTAGGTGGGATAATAATATCGAAAGGTCCGGCAGCATTACCACTGGTACTTGTGACTTCTAACTGAAACTGGTTGTTAGCCAAAACAGGCTCTGATCCACCATCAAAACGGTTCGCACTTAAAAAGCCTAAATTATTCAAATTATAGTTAGCAGACGTCACCGTATTATCAGCGATCTGAACAAAGTCACCATTAGTAGCCGGTGGCACTTGAGCCTGGAACTCTACACGCCCCCCGGTAACAAAAGCTAATGTTTCTTCATTACCAGCACCTGCTGTGGCTGTAATTTGAGCATTAATTTGCGCCACCATTTCAGCCGCATCAATATTGCTGTAATCAGCCCCAGACGGCGCTGCGCCAATCCAAGCAGCTTCGCTAATAACAATCGGATAAGTAGCCCCACCCTCTGTGGCAATATTAAAAGCCAATACATTTGAAGGTGCTGCGGTTTGAACATTTAAATTCGCATAAATGTTATCAGCCGTTAACTGGTGAGGAGTACCAGGGTTTGACGTAACAATATTTAATGGAGGTGTCGACGTTGTGCGCGTTGTAGTAGAGGTTCCTGGAATTGAACGAAAATCAGCAATAGTTGGCGTTGATCCAACAAACAGTTGCGACCCCGCCGTACCTGCAACCACACCACCGTTGGCACCAAATGTCGCATTAAAGGAGGTATCCGTCGCCGTAAAACTGCTTCCGTTTGTCGCATTAATACCTGCACGCTGAATGACTAATTCGCCTGTAGCAGAGGTTGTTGCTGTTAATTGCTGAGAACCAAATACAGCATCAATAGCGGTTTGAATCGCGGTTAATACCCCAGCTTCAGATGTGCCTGCTGCAATAGCGGGAACGTTGACGGGCTGCGACCCATTACCATCGCCAATATCAAACGATATCGTAGCAACACCCGCAGTACCCGCAGTACCAACCGCCGCGACTGTATTACCGCCCGTCCAATCGATTAACGCAGGAGTTCCAGCCGTTGTCGGTTGGCCAGCAGCCACCAAGGTAGATGACGTAGAATCAATAATACCCGAATCTGCAACCCCAACAGACAAACCATTGGCGACTAATTCTAAACCTTGTTCTTGCAGTACTTCTTCACTCGCATCCAAGTTTAGTATTGCTGAAACCCTACTGGTCAGTGCTGGCGATTGGTTACCCACTTGAATTTGAAGGTCTCCTAAAACACCACTCACAACGCCCTCTGCATTGGCATCAAAGCCTTGTACACGGGCATTATTATTGGCCACAACATAACCGTCTTTATCTAAACCAAATAGACCCGCACGGGTATAAGAGACAGTACCTCGATCTTCTAAGACAAAAAAGCCGTTACCATCAATAGCCATATCTAAGGCATTTTCAGTTCCACTGATATTACCTTGGCTGAATTGTTGGCGAACGTTTTCAACCATAACCCCACTACCAACAGGCTTACTACCCGTTCCTAATAACGTGCTGGTATACACATCACTGAATTCTGCACGAGATTCTTTAAACCCCGTTGTACTTGCGTTGGCAACGTTGTTACCGGTCACTTCCAAATCTGTGGAAGCCGCGCGAATACCACTTAAACCAATATTAAAGCTCATAATAATTTCTCCACGACGCCACGATTATTCGTTAACAATTTGTTTGATTTCGTTCATTCCTGCGCGCTTACCACCCGCAAGATTGAGCGTTGCAGAACCAGTTGAACTTAAGCTGACACTATCGACACGGGCACTCATTAAAGTTGTAAACTCTTCCGTTTTACCCGCAACGCTGCCACTCACCTTAAAACTGTATTCCCCAGGAGGGTAAGGCGCATAAATGGGCTTACCGGCCTCATCCAAGACCTGCTCTCCGTTTTCATCAACATAGAATTCTTGGCGATTTAATTTGCTGTAATCTAAATCAACAATCTCACCATCTTTCATTAGGTTTAGTCCGTCCCAACGAATCGACATCTCGCCTTTTGCATGATTGCCCAACGAAACTTGCTCTAACAACTGACCACTTTCATCTTGAATCGAAAGCTTCAAATCAGTAGTCGATTCAGGCAAATCACTAAAGCTACTCACAATGCCTTTATTCAATAACAAACCCATATCATTGCCTTCTACAATGACTGACTGCCCCACTAATGAAGACGCCTGTAACGCTTGGCTTGAACGCATGCCATCTGACATACCCTCTGTTGTAGTATTTAATTTATCTAACCCTTCTACTGTCGAGAACTGAGCCAGCTGGGCAATAAATTCGCCATTATCTTGTGGGTCTAATGGGTTTTGATTATTGAGCTCGGCAATCATAAGTTTCAAAAACTCATCCTGCCCCATCTCATTCGTTTTAGGCTTATCGGCATTTTTAATCGTACTGGAATACTGGTCGAGTACGGATGAAGCGGGATTGGAATTATCAATAGTCGACATAATTATTCTCCTAGCATCAAAGTACGTTGCAGCATTTGCTTCGCTGTTTTAAGTACTTCTACGTTCATTTGATAGCTGCGAGAAGATGACATCATATCGGTCATTTCTTCCACGACGTTCACGTTTGGGTAATACACATAACCTTCTTCATTCGCTAACGGATGATCTGGTTGAAATCTTGGCTGCAAAGGCGCGTCACTTTCTACAATGCCAAGTACTTCAACACCGGCACCAATTTCTGAACCCTTACTATGAAATTCGTTATCTTTATTAACGTTTAAAAATTCGTTATGCATGACCGCAAAAAAAGGCTTACGAGCACGATACGTTTCATCAATACTGCTGCTGGCACTTTCCGCATTAGCAATGTTACTGGCGGTGGTATTCAGTCGAATCGATTGCGCGTTCATGCCTGAACCTGCGATATCAAAAATATTACCTAGTGACATAATTATTCTCCTCGGATCGCAGATTTAAGGCCTTTGAATTTTCCATTTAAAAACTCAAAGCTGGAGTTGTAGTCCATGGCATTACGGGAAAAGATGGTTTGCTCTAATTGAGTATCAACAGTATTACCATCGATTGAAGGCTGCGATGGGTTTCGAAAAAGCAGCCCATCGGTTTGACTAGACTGGCTAGAGCCACTTGATATGTGCGCGCTGTTAGTTGAGCTCATTGCCATACCACTTTGAGTTTCTTTCGCCAACATGGCTTGAAAGTTAATATCCCGCGCTTTAAATCCAGGAGTATCAGAGTTGGCTAAGTTATTGGCCAGAATTTCTGCGCGCTTACCGCGTAATAACATGGCATCAGGATGAACCCCTAAAGCATTGTTGAAATTGATTGAACCCATAACTTAACTCTCTTCTAAAATGTGCATGTAAGAGTTAGAGCAAAGGCCATACCAACTTTCAAAATATATTTTATTTGTTATTTTTCAATGACTTAGAGAGTTCTTATATTATTTGGAGGGGCAATATCAAGCAAAGAGGAGGCAAAGCGGAAACCAAACGGAAACGTATCGGAAAGTAAGCGGCAAAGCCTTACCGACTGCCTGCGGCAATCGGTTTAGCTTGATAAGAGATACCCGGATTAAATTGCTGCATCTTATAAAAGTCAGATAAATTGTTAACGGCTTCCGAAGCCCCAACAAATAAATGCCCATCGTTATTAAGAGTGCCGTGAATGCGTTTAAGAATATCTAACTTAAAATCAGCGGAGAAATAAATGAGTACATTACGGCAAAAGACAATATCGAATTTGCCCAACATACTGTAGCTAGTTTGTAAGTTTAATGGACGAAACTCAATACGGCGCTTGATGTCATCATTAATTTTCCAAGCATCATCCGACTGTTGAGTAAAATATTTTTTTAAGTGCACATCACCCATGCCTCGCTTTAAGGCCAGTTGAGGATAAACACCCTCTTTTGCAATAGCTAACGCGGTCGGAGAAATGTCAGTCGCAATAATTTTAACATCACCCATTAATGCGCCTGGGTTCTTACGTTTAAATTCTTCTATCGCAATACTTAATGAATACGGCTCTTGTCCGGTACTGCAAGCGGCTGACCAAATTTTTAAAGGGCGACGTGTTTTAGCCAGCTCTGGCAGTAGTTTTTCACTGAATATTTTAAACGGGTGATCATCACGAAACCACAATGTTTCATTAGTTGTCATGGCATCAATAACCAGCCCTTTCAACTTCAGATTGCGGTCCATCGCAATGGTCAGCTCAGATAAAGTAGTCAGTTTTTCACTTTCTAATAAGCGCCTAAGGCGGCTAGTGATTAAATACTCTTTATTTTCACCCAGCATAATGCCGCTATATTGCTCTAGCTTTTGTTTAAATTGGCTGTATTCAGTAGCGCTGATTGAAAAGCTCATGTATTCAACTCATCTAATAATTAGTGTTTAGCGTTATCTGCTTTTGGTAAATTCTTCAATTCGTTTCACAACAACATCACCCAAAATATCGGGATTGAATTTAGAAATGAAACCATCCGCTCCTACTTTCTCAACCATCGCTTTATTAAAGACACCACTTAACGAGGTATGGAGAACGATGTGAAAATCAGAAATACGAGAATCATTTCGTACGTTCGTCGTTAAGGTATAGCCATCCATTTCAGGCATTTCGATATCCGATATCAGCATCAAGTATTTATCTTGAACCCGGACACCTGACTCGGTGAGTTCTTGCAAATGATTCCATGCCTCCAGTCCGTCATTCAATGCAGTCACTTCCACGCCAATTTCTTCTAAGCAACGAGTAACTTGCTTACGTGCAATTTTAGAATCATCAACAATCAAAACATGCAGTGCTTTTGCATCTTCGGCCACTTGCTTGCTCACCACGTTTTCTGACATGGTTTCATTCATCGGTGATACTTCGGCCAATACTTTTTCAACATCGATAATTTCAACTAACTTACCTTCCACCTGAGTTACCGCGGTCAAATAATGCTCACGGCCTGTTCCCTTTGGGGGTGGATGAATATCGCCCCAATTCATATTGACGATACGTTCAACGCCGCCCACTAAGAATCCCTGCGTCTTTAAGTTGTACTCAGTAATAATGACAAACGCATTCGACAAGTCGCCAACCTTAGGGCCGCCGGTTGCCATACTCAAATCCATAATTGGAAGAGTACCCACACGTAAATGCGCAACTCCGCGAACAACGGGATGACTATGGGGTAGAACCGTCAGCTTCGGGCACTGTAAAACTTCTTTTACCTTAAAAACATTAATCCCATAAATCTGTGGCCCTTCCATTCTGAATAATAGAAGCTCCAAGCGATTCGCCCCAACTAGTTGGGTTCGCTGATCTACGGATTCCATCAATCCTGCCATAAATATCTCCTAACTCTATCGCCTTCGGCATGGCGTTTGCTGTATCAATTATAAATCGATTAAAGTGTCGTGAAAATGACGCAGCAATTACGGTTTACTGTTTTGAGCATAGTTGAGAATGTATAAATGAATAGCAGATGCGAAAGATTCATGAAGCAAAATCTATTTTTTTTGGTTCTTCATTGTCTTTGTTCGCCCTTAAGCCAAGCAAACGATATTAAGCCTGACCAATTAGAACAGCATATTAGCAATAGCATTTTAGATCAGTGGCAGGTTATCGGGCAGCGTGATGGTGCAGTCAGTAAGGTAGTTATTTCCGGGATTCCTCAAGGGTATAAAAGCCCTGAGTGCAGAACTCCGCTAGAGGTTAAGCCGACAAATACATTAAGGCTGGGCCGTAACAGTATTGAAGTAAGCTGCCAACATCGTTCCAGTTGGTCGTTGATGCTGAATGCCGATATTGAGGTTTGGCGTGATGTCGTGGTCTTGCGTGATCACTTGTCACGCGGCCAACGTATTAAAAGAACCAGTATCGTTTTGCAACAACGCAATATCGGCGACTTACAACGCGGCTATTACACCAATATTAAAGATATCATGGGCAACGTTAGTAAGCGTTCACTTAAAGCAGGTACGGCCATTAGCCCGAGCATGATTAATCTACCGATTATCGTCAAGCGTGGACAGGCCATTACCTTAAGGGCTGAGCGCCCTGGTTTCTCTGTCAACATGAAGGGATTCGCGCTAAAAAAAGGCCGTAAAGGCGACAGAATTAAAGTCAAAAACGGCAAGAGCAACAAGGTTCTGTACGGCAGAATTGTTGATTCTGATTTAGTTTTGATTGATTGATGTTTTTTATTAGAAAATATTAAAGTTCTCACGGCAATAGCCGATATAATACCCGTAGGAGTCTAACAAGATGCAATGGCTTGGAGAAATATCCATGAATATCAATAAGTTAACAAGTGGTCTTGATGGCGGCAGCAGAGCAAAAACTGATGCAGCTAGCCAACAAAACCAAAAACCAGAAGAAAATACAAAGTCTGCGAGCAGTGTCGGCAGTGGTGATCAGGTAAAACTGAGCAGCAGTAGCATGAACATTCAACAGATCGAAGCTGAAGTGAGCAAAATGCCGGATGTTGATGATAAAACCATCGACCGCATCCGCAGTGCGATCGATAGCGGCGAATATAAAATAGATTATCAACAGTTGGCAGGAAAAATGCTTGATTTTGAAGGAAAGCTTAATTAATCCTTGGAGTCACCGTGGCCAACTTACATCAAATATTTTATCAACAGCTTAGCCAAGAATTAGAACTCGCCAGCACATTGCATAGACTCCTTTGTGACGAACGCGACCTGCTAGATCCACCTAACATTGAGGCTCTAAGCGAGCTGCAAGAGATAAAGCAGCAACAGCTTGCCGACCTTAAAGCGCTTAGCCAAATACGCTGTACTTGGCTAGAAAAACATCACATCCCTCTTGATAAGCATTGTTTTCAACACCCATTATTGCAATCAGCTAAGCAGGAAGATAACGAACTTCTAGCCGCTTTATGGCAACAACTTGCCGATCAATTTAAAGAGAACCGCCGTTTAACGGATATACTGTCAATTATCGTACTAAACGCCCGCAAACGAACGCAAAGTTTGATGAAAATCTTGCGCGGACAAAAAAATACTCCTAATTTATATACTAAGAGCGGACAAACTCAAAAATCTTCAACAGGTTTGGGCTACGCAAAAGCTTAGTAAAGCCGCGTTAATGAACGGCAGAGGGAAATATGGCAGACGAAAGCGCGACTGAAGAAAACACAGCACCAGAAAGCACAGCAGAAGAAGGTACCGTAAAAGGAAACTCCGCTGATGAACGCACACCTGAGAAAAACAATGACGAGTATTACCTAGACTCTCTTGAAGATATCTATGGTGCTTTGCGTAAAATCATTCTAATGAAACAGCCTGTATTCATTAGCATTGAGGGCAGTGATGAAAAGTTTTCTTCCGCCATTACTCATGCCAACCTTAAAAACAGCAGCTTTTTTCTTGATAAAGTCGTGCCAGAAAAAGGCAACGACCTAATTCGCTCTGGTAGCCGTTTTTCTGTGCTAGCCGATAGCCAAGGCGTAAGAATTGAATTTAACATGACTGGCAGACTTAAATACCAGCCTACCAACGAACAATATCGCGTTGAATTCCCTACTCAAGTGCTTTATTTGCAACGACGTACGGCCTATCGCGTAATGATCCCACCTGCTCATCAAATTTTGGTAAAGCTCAAAATGGAAGACGGCGGCGACAATCTTGTAGGCCAACTTTCTGATCTATCCTCCAGTGGTTTTAAGGCACTATTTAAAAGTGATTGCGTTGAACGCCTAAAAGCCAATAACAACATTCCGGTAGCCCGCGTTAAATTTAATGATCAAAATAATATGGATTGCAGCTTGGTCACTCGGCATGTTGTGGCAACAAAAAATGGGAATACTCAAGTAGGTTTTGCCTTCAATATGATTTCAGGCATGGGGCAACGTTTTTTAGATCGCTTAATAGGTGAGCTGCAATGGGAAGAGCGCCAAAGAGCAGAACAGGTTGAGCTGAACAAATTAAAAAATAATGAGAAACTGCCAGATTTACAAAGCTAGCGGTTTATTTATTCTGATACAATGCCGCCATGACAGACATCGACTTCTATATATTATCCGCCCAAGAGCCGCAGCAAAGATTAGACTTTGCTTGCCGCCTGGTTGAAAAAGCCTACCGCAGCCGCTGTAAGGTTTATGTTCACTTTGATAGTGAAATTCAAGCAAAAACCTTTGATGAATTACTGTGGAGCTACCGCGATAACAGCTTTATTCCCCACGGTTTAGTAGCCAGCGATGCCTTAGAAGATAATTGCCCAGTGCATATCGGCTTTGGCGATCAACAGCCACCGCATTTTGATGTGCTGCTTAATTTAGCCACTGAAATCCCCTCTACTTTTGCACGTCACAAGCGTTTACTTGAGATTGTTATTCAACAAGATGCTGTTTTAACGTCTACTCGCCTGCATTATAAATTCTATAAAGAACGTGGCTACCCTATCAATAATATCGATATGCGCATCTCCGACTAATAAATTAGTAATAGTCAGCTTTGCTGATTTTCCCACACTGGCATCAGCTGACCAGTTGGACAATTATTTAAAGCCATGACTATAATAAGCTCAAGACGCTCAGATATTGTATATAAGCAATACTGACTCTGACCTAACTGAAGT
>Ga0209305_1000986_pt1 | contig 19125 bp, 17 predicted proteins | sample COGITO_mtgs_1103_FD_184792 | JGI IMG/M metagenome (GOLD analysis project Ga0209305, IMG submission 184792) | Pelagic marine microbial communities from North Sea - COGITO_mtgs_110321 (SPAdes) (version 2) | ecosystem: Environmental > Aquatic > Marine > Epipelagic ...
CGAACTAATGCAGATGATTGCCGATCATTATGTCGGTGAATCACAGTTATTAACCAATGGCTCTGAAGAAAACTTATTGAAGCTGGCAGAACTGCGCGGTGAAATGACGGATGAAGAAGCGACTCGCTGGGCGAAAATTAAAGCCGACTTTATTCGTAATAAAGCCATGGGCGGTGATGATGCTGATGTGGGTGGAAAAGTTATTGGGCAGCTTGTCGATCTTGTAAAGGGTGTGAAGTCTCTTGGAGAAAATGCCGAGCAGTCCAATCAAATTCGTGAGAAAGATAAGCAGCAGCGAATAGAGTCAGAGCTTTTGTTAAGAAATGAAGAAGCTCAGCGTAGAAGCGAAGAGCGGCCTTATGAAGCTGCGAGTATTGAGCAACTACAAGGTCTGAATCAATCGATGAGTCAATTCTCATCGATCATCTCTTCTGGTATAAAATTGATCGCGCAGCAATCAGCGAAGCAAACTCCACCGCAACCAGCACCGAAGATTGAAGTTATAAATCAACCTGTGCCAGGACTGGAAAAAATACTGAAAGCGCTCGCCGATACCATGGAAAATAGTATCTTCCCTATCGTGCGTTCAATGGATCGTAAAATTGATATCGATTTAAAAACCCATGACAAGATGAAAGAAATTTCAACACAGTTAAGGGCTTTGGAGGCTGAATACAGTATTAAAAGTACGGCTAAAAAAATTGATAAAAATTAGAGCGATCTAAATTTAGAAAGTAAGGAAGCAAAAATGAAATGCCCAAAATGTAAAAGCCCAGATTTACACCCAACAAAGATGGATCAAGGTTTATCAGCGATGGGATGTAATGAATGCGAAGGTGTATTCGTTTCTCTTTTGTATTATCGAGATTGGGCTGAGCGTTTTGGCATTGCGGCTGGCACTGAGAATATGCCGGCAGAAGAGGTGCAAGTTGAAGCCGCTGAAAATACTCATGCTGCAATGGGCTGTCCAAAGTGCAGTCGAATTATGACTAAGTATCGAATCTCCAGTGGCCATGATAACCGCTTAGATTTATGTGCTAATTGTGATGAGGCTTGGCTGGATAAAGGTGAGTGGTCATTATTAAAGTCACTTAATCTAGGTTCAAAGATGCCTGCGGTTTTTACTGAACAGTGGCAGCGACAGGTGCGTAAGCAAGTGACGGAAGAAACTCGCCGTCAGCGTTTTGTAGATGTACTAGGTGAAGAAACGGTTAAAGAAGCAGATAGTATTAGGCAGTGGCTGAGTGATTCACCTCAGCGTATTCAGATACTGCAATATTTAAATTATGAATAAGCTGTAATATTACAGCCTAGTCAAAGTGGTAGGAGTATTCTATGAGGTTTATTTTGCGGTCAATAATTAGTGTTGTACTGTTTTAATAATATTAATCCCAAGACGCTTTGCCATACGACTTAAGTTTGCGCGATCTGTTTTGAGTTGGCGTGCCGCGGCAGACCAGTTTCCCTGGTGTTGATTCAGTGCATTGGAAATAAGTTGGCGCTGAAACTCTTCAGTTGCTGACTTTATTCCTATCTCAGAGGCCGAAAATATTAAATTAGGCTCTATAGGACTAAGCGGAGCGACAGTTGTCTGCTCTGGTCCACTATCGGACTCTGAATTACCAACCAGTTGCCCAATATGAGACAGCTCAATGGTAACTAAACCTTTCTCTAGGGCGCTCAACAGTGGGCTATTATTCGCCTTTAACGCTGCACGGTTAATGGTATGTTCGAGTTCACGTACATTTCCTGGCCAATCATAGTGTTTTAAATACTGAGTTACTTCTGGTGCAAACTTAATCTGTTGAATGCCTAATCGACGACGAATCTGTTCAATAAAATACCCTGCTAATAGCGCTGTGTCATTGCCACGTTCTCTTAACGCTGGCACATGAATGGGATACGCCGTTAAACGATGGAATAAATCGGAACGAAAATGACCGGCCTCAACTTCTTTTACTAAATTACGATTAGTCGCGGCAATAATTCTAACATCAACGGTATGAGTTTTATCTTGGCCCACGGCTTGAATTTCTTGGCTTTGCAGGGCCCGCAGTAATTTACTTTGCACGGCTAAAGGTATTTCACCAATCTCATCAAGAAATAACGTGCCACCATCGGCGATGGTGAATTTACCCGAGCGGTTTTCATTGGCTCCAGTAAACGCACCTTTACGATGACCAAAAAGTTCACTTTCAATGAGATTTTCTGGCAGCGCTGCACAATTTACATAAACTAATGGACCTTCGCTACGACTTGATTGTTGGTGTAGCGTTCTGGCAACCAATTCTTTACCAACACCTGTTTCGCCTGAAATTAACGCGGTGAAATTAGATTGGGCAACGATTTGAATTTCTTTCTTTAATTTATTCATGGCAGGGCTATTGCCAATGATCTCACCGCCATCTTTGATTAATGCTTCGTGAGTTAACTCGGCTACTAGCTGTCGACTATGAGATGCATGTTGTTCTAGCAAGTCCAAAGTGAGCGCGGTTTTTAGTGTCGCGGCTGACATCGCAGAAATAACATCAAGAGTGCGCTGAGGAATATCATCAAAACTGTTGGGCGTTAGACTATCAAGGGTTAATAAACCAATGAGAGAGTCTTCAAATAATAAAGGAAATCCCATGCAGGAATGAACGGGTAAATCGCCTTCCATCGCCAAGAGTAATCCATCATATGGGTCGGGCAATGGGCTGTTGCTTTCAAATCTTACAGGGGTCGTGCTCTGCGCAATTTTTTGAAAACGAGGATGTTCATTAATTTCAAAACGTCTGCCTAAAGTCTCTGAGCTCAAGCCTTGTAGTGCTAGTGGCTTAAGCTGCTCGCCTTGGCGTGCCAGTAAAACCACCGCATCACAAGATATGGTTTTACGAACCGTGGTTAATAAGCGTTCGAATCTATCTTCATTGATCAAGCCACTGCTTAGATCAATGGCCAGTTCAATCAGCGAAGTGTAAGGGATGTTGGTCATGGAAGGCGTCCATAGTCATCGGTAATGGTTTTTGGGTGATTAATGTAAATAATATTCAATATAACACACTCGAGTCTTATTGACTCAGAATTGCAGTGAGTCAATATGACTCTTATTGTGATGGGTATTATCTTAAGTCATTGAAAAATAAAGATATTATTGATTGGCACGATCTTCGCAATAGCTAGTAAACGAGATAGATTATGATTTATTCAACTCGAGGTTAACGACTATGTACTCTCATTTTAAGTTTTCAGCGCACTTACCTTCTATACCTGATGCGGAGCGCTTTCAGTGGCTTTTACTGGGAGGAAACTGGCTTATGTTATTAGGGTTGATCGGCACGATTTTGGCGATAGAGGTGAGCTATGTCTTTGTTGATCACTTTAGCTTAGGCGTTCAAGTAGCAGGTCATATTTCGATGCTGTTATTTGCTGTGTCGATTAAATTTGGCTACATCATGCGTTGTATTGCCTTAAAAGGGTTTGGCGAAGTTTTATGATTAATTTATGTCGCAAAAATAATAAAAGACAGAAAAAATAGCTCAAAGAAGCTAATAGAAATACAAAGACTCAACGACTTAGAAAGTCAGACACAGAAAGAAAAGAGAAGAAACGATGTTAAGCAACGAACACATTCAGTTAGTAAAAAGTACCGTTCCATTATTAGAAGCCTCAGGCAGTGCGATCACCGATTATTTTTATAATCGTTTATTTACTCATAACCCAGAAGCTCAAAATATTTTTAATATGAGTAATCAGGCTTCGGGTAAGCAATCATTTGCCTTATTCTCTGCGATTGCAGCTTACGCTAAAAACTTAGATAACGTTGAGCAGCTGCTATCGATGGTTGAGCGTATCGCGCAAAAGCATACCAGCCTTAATATTCAGCCAGAACACTATGATTTAGTGGGACATCATTTAATCGAAACCCTGCGTGAACTCGTGCCAGAGCAATTCACTGCCGATGTTGAAGAAGCTTGGACTGTTGCGTACCAAGCGCTAGCGGCTATTTTTATTGCTCGTGAAGGTGAGCTTTATAAGCAGCGCGAAGTATTGAAAGGTGGCTGGAAGGGTGGCCGACAATTCAAATTGGTTGAGAAGCGCATTGAATCTGAATTGGTAAAAAGTTTGGTTTTCGAACCTGTCGATGGCGGCCCTGTTATTGATTATCAGGCCGGGCAATATATCGGCATTGAAGTGCAGCCGAAGCAAAGTGAATTTAAAGAAATTCGCCAATACTCTTTATCAGATAAAGCCAATGGCGAAAGCTATCGGATTTCTGTAAAACGAGAAATCGTCGGTAAGCCCGGCATTGTTTCAAACTATTTGCACGATGGCTTACGCTTAGCTGATGAAGTGACCTTGTATGCTCCGGCTGGTGATTTCTTTTTAAACAAAACTGCTGCCCCCGTTGTTTTAATTTCAGCAGGGGTCGGTTTAACTCCGATGCAGTCGATGTTAGAAACGTTGCTCGCTGAGCAAGGCTCTAAAGAAGAAGGCTCTTTACAAAAAAGTGCTCCGCAAAAAATACATTTTTTACACGCGTGTGAAAATAGCGCTCAGCATTCATTTAAAAAGCGCTTAACCAGCCTCGTGCAGAAAAATAAGGTAAAGGCTCTGACTTGGTATAAGTCGGAAACTCTTGAGCAGGCCGATATTCATCACGGTTTTATGGACCTTGTCTCGGTAGAAGAGCAATTACCTTTAGCGTTGGGCGATTTTTATCTGTGCGGCCCTGTGGCGTTTATGCAGTTTGCGAAACAGCAATTGGTCACTCTGGGTGTCAATGACGATCGCATTCATTATGAAGTGTTTGGTCCACACGAAAGCTTCTAGCTCTGACTTGCGTTAGGTCAAGCTGGGCCAAGTCAGGTAAAGCGAGAGAATAATCCTGACTTGGCTGATTGAACTTTCAGCTTACTCGCGTATCCTAAAGAACATGAGATCATTTATTCGCAATCCATTAATAAGTCATTCTGCCTCTAGGAATAAACGCCTAGGGTTGATCTTGCTTGTGTCCTTTTGTTTGACCTATATGGGTCAGGCTTTTGCGACGCCTATGATTTGTATGATGCCTGCAAATGAAATGGTGGATGTCAGTACCTCGTCCCCCTGTCATGACATCATGCCTGAATCGAAGGCCAATGCTCAGCCTATGACTAATATTGGCACTAATATTGGCACTAATATTGGCACTAATATTGGCACTGAAGCGGGCACAATGGATTGCTGTGACTCAACGAATTCTGGTAGTGATACCGATCTAACAATCACCTCGCATGACTGCGCCTGTGCTGATAGTGGCTGTGGTGCGTCGTTAATCCTTATTGCTAGCTTCTCGTGTGGCTCGCTTTCGATTAATGAACAGTCTCGTTATTATTCAACGATTGGTTTCCCCAACCAAATCGACTCGGCTCTTTTTCGACCTCCTATTGCTTAATACACCCTGATATTGAATCCGCTTGGCGATGAGTTTGCTTGGCTTTTATTCGTAGTGTCTTTTAATTGTGTATTGAGAAAACCTCATGAAAAATTTTGTATTTATGTGCCTAGGTGGTGCTATTGCTGTGTTGGCTTTTATTGTTAGCCAAGCGTTTCTGCTAGATAAAACATCAAGCTCGGGACAAGTCCTTTCGCAGGAGCCGCTCTCTCAGGAACCTAGTGTCCTTTACTGGGTAGCTCCCATGGATGCGAATTTTCGCCGAGACCAGCCGGGTCAATCGCCGATGGGAATGGATTTAGTGCCTGTCTATGCCAACGCGAGTGGGGATACACAAAAAGGGGTCGTTGAAATTTCAGCGGCGGTGGGAAACAACCTTGGGGTAAAGTCGGCTGAGGTTGAGTGGACATTACCCGAGTTAAGCTTTATCAGCAGCGGCCAAGTTAATTACGCGAAAGAAAGTCTTGTGCACCTGCATGCCCGTACCAGCGGTTGGGTAGAAAAACTGCATATCAGTGATATGGGCCAGCGAGTTAAAAAAGGCCAAGCGTTATACGGTATCTATTCGTTAGAATTTATTGATGCTCAAAAAGATTACCTGCGTGCGCTGAATTCTCATAACGAAAGTTTAATGCGTGCGGCAAAAAATCGCTTACAGGCTTTACGCGTCGATAATAAAGTTATCGAAAAACTCAAACGAACAAAATCAGTCAGCCAGATCACCACCTTCTATGCGCCACAAGACGGCTATATTGAACAGCTCAATATCAACGAAGGTATGTATGTAAAACCTGAAAATACCTTATTAGCCATTGCCGATCTCAATCAGCTCACAGTCGATGTGGAACTAGACCATCAACATGCGGCCTGGTTAAGTCAATTCCCTGGGCAAATACAATGGACGCTCAGCTCTCAGTTAATGCCGACTAAAGTTTGGCAAGGTAAGCTTGATTACATTTACCCGATGATGAATGAAGAATTACGTACCCTTCGAGTGCGATTATTGGTGGATAATAACGATCAATTATTAAAGCCTAATATGTGGCTTAACCTGAAAGGTAACATTACCGCTGCAGAAAAATCATTATTAATTCCTAGCCAAGCACTCATTCGCACCGAAAATGATACTCGGGTTGTGATGGCATTAGGTGAGGGGCGTTTCAAATCAGTGTCGGTTAACATTGGTCGCTTCTTCAATCAAAACGTAGAAATTCTGCAAGGCTTACAAGCAGGAGATCGTATTGTTACCAGTGCGCAATTTCTAATCGATTCTGAATCGAATATCGACTCGGATTTGCAGCGTATGGAAGCTTCTATGATCGATGGCTCAGATATGGATGATTCAGGTATGGAGAGTCATGATGATCACTAAAATAATCCACTGGTCCATCCTCAATCGTATTTGGGTATTGTTAATCACTGCCCTTATTGTTCTTGCGGGTGGCTTTGCTATAAAAAATACGGCCGTAGACGCCATTCCTGATTTATCTGACGTACAGGTTATTATTAAAACCTCTTACCCGGGTCAAGCGCCGCAAGTGGTACAAGATCAAGTCACTTATCCATTAACGACGGCAATGCTGTCAGTGCCCGGTGCAAAAACGGTACGGGGTTATTCATTTTTTGGTGATTCGTATGTGTATATTATTTTTGATGATGATACCGATTTATATTGGGCTCGCAGTCGCGTTTTAGAATATTTAAGTCAGATCACTGATAGTTTACCCAACGGTGCAAAGCCACAATTAGGCCCTGATGCAACTGGTGTGGGTTGGGTCTTTATTTATGCTTTAACCGATACCAGTGGCAATTTAGATTTAGCGGAATTACGTTCGCTGCAAGACTGGTTTTTAAAATACGAGTTGCAAACCGTTGCAGGGGTTTCAGAAGTTGCCGCCGTTGGCGGCATGATCAAGCAATATCAAGTGCGCGTAGACCCGCATAAATTACGCGCTTATGGCATTCCCTTATCGTTATTAGAAACTGCAATACAGCAAGGTAACCAAGAAGTCGGGGCTTCGGTTATCGAGATGGCAGAAGCGGAATATATGATTCGTGCGACGGGTTATATTTCTAGTCGTGAAGATTTAGAAAACATTCCACTAGGCATGGTTGTTAACGGTCAGCCGTTATTTTTAACCGATGTTGCCGATATTATTGAAGGCCCGCAAATGCGCCGTGGGGTCAGTGAACTCGATGGTAAAGGCGAAGTTGTCGGTGGTATTGTCGTGATGCGCTCGGGTGAGAATGCACAAAAAACCATTGCTGCAGTGAAAGAAAAGTTAGATCAATTAAAAGCAGGTTTACCCGCAGGTGTTGAACTTGTAACGGTTTATGATCGCTCAGATTTAATCAACGCGGCGATCGAAAATTTGTGGCAGAAATTGGCCGCGGAACTCATCATGGTCGCATTGGCCTGCATCTTGTTCTTATTCCACGTGCGTTCTGCATTAGTGGCGATTATCAGTTTACCGATTGGAATTTTAATCGCGTTTATCATCATGTATTTGCAAGGGCTTAATGCCAATATTATGTCTCTTGCGGGCATCGCGATTGCGATTGGTGCCATGGTTGATGGCGCCATTGTGATGATTGAGAATATGCACAAACACATGGAACGGGCTCTCGTTAAGACAAAAGAGACGCTCACAAATGAAAACCGCTGGCAAATCGTTGCTAAAGCCGCCAGTGAAGTGGGACCATCACTATTCTTTAGCCTACTGATTATTACGGTGAGTTTTTTACCCGTCTTCACTCTAGAAGCACAAGAAGGAAAACTCTTTTCACCGTTAGCATTTACCAAAACCTATGCCATGGCCGCTGCGGCTATTTTAGCCATTACCTTAGTGCCGGTTTTGATGGGATATTTTATTCGCGGAAAAATAATTAGCGAAAATAAAAACCCGCTGAATAGAATGTTAATTGCGATTTACCAACCGCTATTATCAAGGTTATTAAAGTTTCCTAAAACGACATTATTATTGGCGTTAACGATTGTGCTATTAAGCCTGTATCCCGCGAGTAAAATCGGTAGTGAATTTATGCCCGATTTAGACGAAGGCGATCTCATGTATATGCCCACCACCTATGCTGGCTTATCGGTAGGCAAAGCGCGCGAAATCTTACAGCAGACCGATAAGCTGATTGCTACGGTGCCGGAAGTCGAGCATGTTTTTGGGAAAATCGGTCGTGCAGATACTGCGACGGACCCTGCCCCCTTAACCATGATTGAAACCTTCATTAAATTAAAACCGAAAGATCAATGGCGTGAAGGATTAACCAGCCAAGATTTACGTAATGAACTGGATCAATTAATTCAGTTTCCAGGGCTAACGAATGCTTGGGTCATGCCGATTAAAACTCGTATAGATATGTTGGCCACAGGCATTAAAACCCCCGTCGGTATTAAAGTATCTGGGCCAGACTTAATCGAGATTCAAAAAATTGGCCAACAGTTAGAGCAAGTGCTAGCCGATGTAAAAGGCACCGCCTCCGTTTATTCCGAACGAGTTGTCGGTGGGCGCTATATTAAGATTGATATTCAACGCCGCCAAGCAGCGCAATACGGAATGAGTATAAAGGATGTGCAGCAAATTATTGGCAGTGCGATTGGTGGAAAAAATATTGCCGAATCTGTAGAGGGTGATAAACGCTATCCGATTAATTTACGTTATCCTCAGCATTATCGCGATTCTCCCGAGCAGCTTGAGCGCCTACCCATAATTACTAAAGCAGGCTATAACATTACTCTAGGCGATGTTGCCAATATACGAATTGAAGAAGGTCCACCGATGATTAAAAGCGAAAATGCTCGCATTAACGGCTGGACCTATATTGATATTGAAACAGAAGGCGCTAATGCTATTGATATTGGCAGTTATGTGAAAAACGCACAAAAAATAGTCGCTGAAAAAATTGAACTTGGCGTATTAACAATACCAGCAGGTTATTCTATTCGCTGGGCAGGGCAATATGAATACATGCAACGGGCCAAAGAAAAGCTCAGTTATGTGGTGCCGTTAACGCTAGGGGTGATTATTTTATTACTGTATTTAAATTTCAGAAATGTCCGAGATGTTGCGCTGATTTTATTAACCCTACCAATGGGGTTGGTCGGTGGTATTTTATTGATGTCGTATTATCAATTTAATTTCTCGGTGGCCGTCGGTGTTGGCTTTATTGCACTTGCGGGGGTCGCCGCCGAAACGGGCGTTATTATGTTGCAGTATTTAAAACAGGCGCTGTTAGATCATGAAATATCAAATAGCGAGTTGTTAGGTAATCAGTCTGAGAACAAAGAAAATTTACAGGGAGAAGTGTTACAGAAAAAAGTACTGCATAAAGACGTGCTGCAGCAAGTTATATTAGAAGGAGCGCTGCACAGAGTACGCCCTGTGATGATGACAGCATTAGCAACCATTGCAGGGCTAGTGCCTGTGATGTATGGCGCAGGGGTTGGCTCAGAGGTAATGAGCCGCATTGCAGCGCCTATGTTAGGTGGCATGATCAGCGTGGTGATTCTTACTTTGTTAGTGCTTCCGGTTGCTTACTATCAAGTGGCGCTTAGACGTTTAGATGTTTTAAACGGCGAAACAAGTAGCAAGTGAATGAGAGGCTAGAAAGTGATTAGCTAAAAAAATCAACAAACGGCAGGGAAGCCGTTTGTTTTATAAGAAGACTAAAAACGTTCAATCGACCATTTTATCGCCATTATTCCAATAGCAAGGGATCCGCATTGGACTCCCCAGCGTCGATACCAATGTTGTTGGCTAAAGAGAAGTAATAACGGCAAGACGATGATTAAAATTGCGAGCTGGCCAATCTCAACACCTAAATTAAAGGCAAAAATAGCTAACAATTTCTGGTTAGAAGGTAAGCCGACTTCGCCTAAAACTCCCGCAAAACCCATTCCGTGTAACAAACCAAAAGCAAAAGTAATCCACCCGAGTCTGAGCACTACCGGCCATACATTATTGAGGGCTGCCATTAAGACAGAAATAGCGATTCCTAATTCTACCCATCGACTTTCAAGATTGATAAGACCAGCGGCGGTCGCGGTTAAAGTTATTGTATGGGCTAACGTGAAAGCAGTGACAATCCAGGCGGTATCACGAAAGATTTGTGCGGGTTTAGCAATAGCTAGCCAAGTGCCATTTTTTCTAAACAATCCACAGGTTAAGAGCAGCGCTAATAAAAATAGAATGTGATCTGTTCCTAGCCAGATATGAATAATGCCTTGGTAGGTATACTCATTAAAAGTAGCCAGTAACTGACTTTGTAAAAGATCGACCAATAGTGTCGGGTTTTCATAACTGATCACTCGTGAATATTGATGTTCTTCGCTATCAATATTCACAATCGCTTTATGGTCAGAATCAATGTCAAAAAAGGCGGTGTAGTTAATGGTTAACGGCCCAGATGATTTACAGCTAGAGGAAAATTGGCTGACCAAATAGCCTTCATTAAAATGCTGATCAATTTGTTGTTTACCCTCAAATAATATGGGGCAATTTTGATCGCGACTGATGGACAAAGAAGCCTGTAAAAAATCGACGATGGCCAATTGATTCAACTGTAATTCCGACCAAATAAGCTGCCCATCTTTATTCAAATCAATGGGCAATTTTTGATTAATATCAAACAGCCTTACTTGCCACGAACCTGATATTTGACCTTGATCATCAATCGTCATCGATAAATAACTGGTACTCATTTGATGAGCGTAGCTGGTATAGCTAATGCACAGCATGAGTAATACGAATAGACTGCGATAAAAATACGTTGCTTTAATATATTTCACAGAGTCTTCCTATTATCTTTTTGCCAAAGTTCTGTTGCTTGATCGAGCAGTTTACGGTCGCCATGCTGTTGTGCGACCTGCCAATTAACTCTTGCCCAGTGAAGCGCTTTTTCAGGCTGAATGTTAACGTCTAAATAGTACCGTGCTAATTCTGCAGCATGTAAATTGTCATTTCTTAATTCGCGTAATACGACCCGCTGAGCGAATACACTTTGCCAATAAGGCCGTTTAGAATTTTCTTTTTCTGCTATTGCTAAACGCAGTAGTAAGGCGTCATCTTTAATCGAGTGGGCATTTACGATGGGTGTTAAGCGAAGTAATACTTCTTCATATTGTTGCAAGGAGAATTGTGTATCGGCCCATAGAGTAAGAATACTCACTGGCGCATTATTCAGATTGAAGTATTTCAAATGAGCATTCGCTGCTGCCGGATCATTATTTCTTAGAGCCATATCAGCCAACATTTGTACAATCCAGCGTTGCTCTGTGCTATTAGATAGATCTTGTGATGTATGCAGGCGAACAAGTTCTTGGTAGCTATCGTCTAATTGACCATCTTGGCTAGCAACGTCTAGGGCACAGGCTGATAGCACGATAAGGTTGGTTTTACCCAGCATGGCTAAGCAAGCACGTTTGGCTAAATCGGCATCACCTTGCACCATGTGAATATTGGCTTTTAGTAACCAGCTGTTGGTATCTGCAGGGTTAAGCGCTAAGGCATCGTCTAAATATTTTAGCGCGCTATCAAACTGATGCTGGTGCTGCAGTACTCTGGCATAAAGATAGAATAATTCGGTTGATAGATTTTTGTTTTGCTTAATTTGTGTTTGCAGCCATATTTTAGCTCGGCTATAGCGATAATCAGACTCTCCGGGATACTGACCTTGTTCAATAAATTCCCTAACGGTAGTCAAATTAATAACTTCTTTTTGAGTATCCAGAACTTGCCAGTTGGCAATAACTTCATTGCCATCGACAGGTGTGTAGGGTGCGGCAGTACTGGGTAGGTGTATACTAAAGATACAAACACCCACCCAGATTAATAAAGTTTTTTTTATGTTTTTTTGCATTTAAACTCCACACCGCCATCCTTGGCTAGTTATTTTCTTTACTTTTTATTGTGAATAAAAGGGATCTATTGAGTTATCAGTAAGTCGTTATAAAAGTCTGCTGATATGACGTCGTTTTCTATCTCTAGGCCATTAAGCGTTAGTGGCTCAGATTCACTTGCTTGGGCAAATGCGTCACGACTTAATGCTGAAAACTTCACCTCTTGATTCATTTGAGGTTGTTCAGTCACTGTCGAATTACTGCTACTCTTTGTATTACAGCCTGATATCAGACTCATGCTTAGCAGAGTAACCGCCACAGGTATATGCATAGTTTTCATCACCATACTCCTTATTTAGAACCTGAAATGGGTGTAGATAAGTAAGGGAATGCATTCAACATCATGTTTGCGTTTACAGGTGCGCCATCAGTAAAAGCGACTTCACCCACACTTGCATCTTCGCTTGTGCATAAACCTAAGTCGGTATCCACGCCACCTACTGGAATCGGATAGCATAAGCGTCCCATCATTACGCGCAAAGCAATATCGACTACGTCGTCACCAGGTCTACGACCATTTGGGAAACCGGCTAAATCATTACCGACCACACCAAATGTTGATTGGTTAGCACTGGCGGTTGCATCTATTGCTGTGTTTAAACGTAACATTTCAGAGGGTGTTACCGTTGCAAGTTGGTTTACGCCCGGAAAGCCAGTTAAAAATGCAGTAACCAGATCAGTACGAGGAAAGTTCGTTGGCGCTAAGGTTTCAATACTAGCGTTTAGAGTGGTATTTACCGCATCTTTAAATAGTATATTTAACAATTCCGGTAAGCTTGGGTGGGTAACATAATCGGCAAACTGGCCATCATCTTTTGGTTGTGACGTTGAAAATGTATCTTTGTCTTTTAGACCAATAACAAGTTCGTTTACTAGAGGGCTACCTAAGCGAGATACCTGAGTTAATGCTCCTCCATTGACCTCTGTTTTACCAATGGTTGCATCTGGATTTAGGATGCGAGCTTGCGGCAAGCTGGCGGTTGTCCATGCACCAATAGTACCGTTACCTTCACCGGTAATGCACGATTTAGGCACTTCGATAGAGATTGCTGTTACGTTCTTATCCAGTAAGTCATCATTATCGCTAGACTGCGTAATACCGCCTGGAAAGCCATTTCCATCGTTGTTACCTGGAGCACTATCGCCTTCAACAGGGACATAATTAACTAAATCAAAAGTTTCACCTAAGTTAACCACAAAAGCGTCTTTACGCTGACCAACAAATACCTTACCTGGGCTTTCACAACCGAGTAGGTTGAACTCGTAAATAAATTGATTCGCATAGCTAGCGTAAGCTGCGGTATCACCGAATGTTTTATTACCAATGTAATCTAACGGTTTATTAAATGTTGAACCCAAGTTGGTATCGCTATTGTTGATTAGCGTAGATTGCATTGGGCTGTTTTGAGGCCCTTTTACTAGGGTAAGTTGATAAGATTCGATAAAGTTTGCGGCAGTTTGATCTTGTGCCGTAATACCACCAACATTTTTCAGCGGTACTGCGATGGTACGCTTGTCACCTTCAGGGCCGACTTGTAAGGCTATACCGGCATTGTTATTAGGTAGTTGATTGGTAAATTTAAATTGGAAGGTTAAATCTTCGACCGCATCGCCATCATTATCAATATGAATGCTATAAACCGCCGCAGGATCCATTGCAAAATAGTTAGGACCACCGTAGGCATCTTGCAGTGGAATATAATTTGCTATGAATGTCACGTAGTCTTCGCGTTCAGCTTCATAACTATTAAAGGCATAAAAGTCGGTTGAGTCTAAAGTTGGGAAGCGAGTAAGGTTGGGCGCTTCTCTATGGCTGGACGCCATAACGCTTGCGCTCATTAAGCTATTGCAAACTAAGCCTGCAATTAATGAAGCTTTCAATACTTTCATAATACGGTCCTTTTATTCATTATTATTAAGATGTTCATAGTAATAAACGACCGAGCTTCGCATCTGGATGCACTTATTTTAAAAAAGAATTAAATAAATTTTATTTCGGGTTTCATTAAGGAGAATACATAAAAAAAGCGAGTACATTCCTGTACTCGCCATTTTGATTTTATTTCAGTGTTTTAAGCGGCTAATTGGCTATAACGTCGCCAATGCTGCGGTATACAGTACCTTCGTAGGCAGGCCATTGGGTGAGCCATTTAATGGTTCAATACTAACGGCAAGTGCGACAATATCCATAGAGTCAAAGTCAGCATGTTTAGGTAACGACAGCTTGCCTGACTTGGGCAGTAGTCCCAAAGAAATCGGGTTCTCGATACCTTTAGCTACGATCCATAATTCAAAGTCGTTATTCGGCTCTGGGGTGAGCTTGCGAGTGGCGAGAACGTCGATACTATTTTCACCTACTTCAATCAGCCACAAGGTGTCTGCTTGCTCGGTTTGCATGACCGCGACTTGCTGTGGCAAAACAGCATCAGGGTTTTGTTTATCAAATAATACGATCGCCATCAAAATAGTCGCTGCTGTGGCTAGTGCAGTAACACTTTTCCAAGCGCGATTGAGCGATGTATTAAGCATAACAACGTTCTGATTTTTAACCTTAATCGGTTCTGCATCTTGTACGGAATCAAACATTAATTGTTCTTTAATCGAGTTCCATACCTTTGCATCCGGTTCAACAGGTGTGAGCCTTTCATTTAAACCATGTAACTGTTGTTCCCATAACCAAGTTGCTTCACGCAGGCTAGGGTATTGCAGCATCAGTTTTTGAAATCTACGACGTGCACCACCGTGCAAGGTACCTAATACATATTCGGCTGCGAGTGCATCTTTGAGTTGAGGATTCAAATAATTCATAGAGCTAAGCACCTGTGTAATTTTTGCAAGCCACGACGGATTAAGCTTTTGATACTGCCTAATGGGATATCCAAATATCCAACGACTTCATGGTGTGATAACCCATTGTAATAGGCTAGGTGTATTGCTTGTTTCTGCTGTGTTCCCAGCTCACCCAGGCAATTATCCAGTTTGCTTTTATTGACTTCAGGCCCATTGTCAATTTGAAGGTCGGGTGCTGGTGGCTCATATTCTTCAGAAATTTGATCTTCTTTTCGCACCTTCTGATATCGCAGCATGTCTAGGGCACGATAGCGTACGATACTGATCATCCATGTGAGTACAGCGCCTTTACCATGTTGATACTCCGCCGCGTTATGCCAAATTTTTACATAGGCTTCTTGCAGTGCTTCTTCTGCTAATTCACGTCGGCCTAGCATTTTTAAACTAACCGCAAACAATTGACTACTCGTTGCATTATACAAACTAGTAAAGGCTTGCTTATCTCCTAGTGCTGCAGCACTGAGTAGTTCCAAAAGTGAGTCTTTATTCATCATGTTATAAGCTTTCTCGTAGGTTAGAATTATTAGTATTAAGAATGATACGTACATGTTTGGCTTTTGGATGCAAAATCCGAGTCCGGCATCGTGCGCTTATGCACTGGTCTTGCTTCAAAATTATTATATTTATTGTGTGCAATATTGTTTTGAACAATATAATATTGTGGTGATTATTTAAAGGGATAAAACAATGATTAAGACGTGGACAAGTAAGGCAGCCGTTATATTTACCTTGGGTATAGCATCCATGGGGATGGCATTTAGCGTCTCAGCCGCAGATAAGGTTAGTGATAGTAAGAATGAAGTGCCTTTAGCTGTAACCGCGCAAGGGCAATTACCAGTTACGGCGAGTACATTCACCTGTATTCGTGATATGACGAAAGTACGTGGCTTTTATGTGGATAATTTAAAAGGCGATCTTGAGGGCACGCTAGCGGTAGCGAACTCTGAAACGGGTGGAGTTTATCCCCCTGGTTCTGTTGTGCAGTTGGTGCCTGGTGAAGTCATGGTTAAGCACGAAGTAGGCTATAGCCCTGTGACAAAAGATTGGGAGTTCTTTGAGCTGGATGTTTCGGAAGAAGGCTCAGAAATCCGTAAGCGCGGCTTTGCCGATGTTGTGAATCGCTTTGGAGGCAATTGCTTTGCTTGCCACATTCAAGCTAAGCCACAGTGGGATATGGTCTGTGAAGATACTCACGGCTGTGAAACGATTCCAATCACAAAAGAAGTGATTGATTTGATTCAACGAACCGATCCTCGCTGCAGCGATAACGAAGAACTTAGCGCAGGTGAATCTTATGAGCTGTTTAAGCTTAAGCTAAAAGTAGGTGTTGGCAGCGCCATTGGTACGGTTAAAGAAATGATGTAGTGGTTAAATAAACTAAGTTCATTGGTTATGTCGACTATGCTTTTTGATAGTAAACACATAACGTTATGAAGCCCATGCTTATGGTTAAAGAATACAGCCCCGTCAAATCTGCTGTTACTGCGTCACAGGTCGCGGGAGAGCTTTATCGCGCCAGTTTAATTGCCCGGCAATTATCACTGGCGGCTAAAAATTCTCAAGCGGTCGTTCATCGCGCAGGAAGCCGCGTTGCTGGCTTAAAAGTCATCTCAGAATACTTTGCCGACCTTGCCTTAAAAACCATCAAACTCGCCGAAGACATTAATACTATCTCGTTAGATATCTCCCAAATGGCCGTAGAGCGCTGGCGTCTTAATACCTTAATAGGGCACCTATTCGATAGCCAAGAAAAAAATGCCAATGATAATGTTGAACAGATTGTTCACGATATCCAAACACATCAGCTTGAATTAAATAACCGCTTTAATATTGAAATACGAAAGCTGGAAAGCCAGCTGGAAGAGATTCAACAATACATGCAGGCCAGCCGGGTCATCGCGGTTTCATTTCGCTTAGAAGCAACACAAACTGACGAGTATCAAGGCATATTAGACGACATGGCCGATAATATTGACGTCTTTTCAGAAAAAATAAAACAGCATGTCATTGGTGCTAAGAATTATATCGATCGATTATTACAGTCATAAATAATTCGATTAGCCATTAAAGGAAGTTGTATATGGAAGCTAAACTCTTATTTGATGATAAACACCAGTGGTATGTCTTTGCTAGAGACCCGACTAAGCCCGATAAAATAATTGATACCAATCAGTATATGGTCGTGAGTGGCAACGAATCTGTCATATTAGATCCTGGAGGCATTGAAATATTTTCATCGATGCTATCGACCATTCTAAAGTTTATTCCCATCGAGCAAGTCACGCATTTATTTGCCTCGCACCAAGACCCCGATATTATTTCATCTTTAGGCATGTGGGATCAGGTTATTCCAAATGCCAAGTTGTATACCCCTAATTTATGGGAAGGTTTTATTCGTCATTTTGGTTGCGAGAATATTGAGTTTTGCGGCATCGAAGATGGCGGTGGGCAGTTAACCATTGGTGATTCGGTTTTGCATTTTATTCCAGCTCATTATATGCATTCTTCAGCTAACTTTAATGTGTATGATCCAGTTGCTAAAATTTTATTTTCTGGTGATATCGGCGCGGCATTAGAGCCACAAGATAGCTCGTTATACATTGAAGACTTTGATAGCCATTGCGATAAAATGCGGTTTTTTCATCAACGTTGGATGCCCAGTAATGCCGCCAAAATGAATTGGCTCAATCGTGTTCGTAAGCTGGATATCGAAATGATGTTACCTCAACATGGGCGTATCTTTAGAGGTAAAGAAATTGAACAGTTCTTCGACTGGTTCGAAGCACTTGAGGTAGGCTCCGCGATAAATAGTTAATATTTACAGGCTTGATATTACGCAATAAGGTGTTTGAGGTATACTTTAACTATTTCTACCTTCTCGGATCTATTTTCATATGAGTTCTAACAAGTATCATCATGGTGATTTGAAAGCTTCTTTAATTGAAGCGGCCAATACGATTTTATTACGTGATGGTGCTGATGCTTTGTCTTTACGTGCAATTGCAGCAGAAGTGGGTGTTTCTCACATGGCTCCCTATGCACACTTTAAGAATAAAAAAGAATTAATTACCAGTATTGCAGAAGCAGGTTTTGTGCAAATGGCCGATACCATGGAAGCAGTAGCACATGAACTAACCGCAAAGAAGACCGTATCAGCCGGCGAACTAATTTTGGCGTATGGCGCAAGCTATTTAGAGTTTGCTACTAGCAATCCTCAATTATACCGATTGATGTTAGGTCAGGTCGAAACCACAGGGCGTAAGAATAAGAAGGGTGATACGCAGACAGAATCTAATGTTAAGACGAATGCTGTTAATAGCCCTTTTATAGAAAGCAGTAAAAAGCCTTTTATTTTATTGCGTGAGGCCTTTGCATTGCGCGGTGATACAGATGAACGAGTAAAAGCGCAAGCGTTAGGCGCATGGTCAATGGTGCATGGTATGGCAGCGCTCGTAATTGAAGGCCATATTCAAGTTCCCGAAGGAACCAGCTTTAAGCACTTCTTAGCCGCTGCCACACCTCTTGCGGACCAGTTTAAAGATTCATTTTAGTATTGCTATGACTCTTTAAACTCGCAGGTCCATACCTGTATCTACACCAGTTATCTACACTAACAACTCAACATCACTGGTCGGAAAAGCAACACAAGAGTGACACCAACCATAGGCTTCATCGGTGGAGCGTAAGCGTGCTTCGGCAGGATTGAATACCGAACCTTTCAATACTTTAACCCGGCATAAACTGCACTCTCCGGATCGACAAGCATTCTCAGCGCTATAGCCGTGACGTTCCATACTGTTTAATAATGGCTCATCTACTCTCGCTTCAAATACACCTTGGCTGCCATCGGCTTTATGAATAGTTACTTTTACTTTATCCGTCGCAATCAAGTTTTCTGGCCAACCTGATAATTTTTCAGGATGCTTAGGTGGGCCATTACATTCAATAC
>Ga0209305_1000993_pt1 | contig 19062 bp, 19 predicted proteins | sample COGITO_mtgs_1103_FD_184792 | JGI IMG/M metagenome (GOLD analysis project Ga0209305, IMG submission 184792) | Pelagic marine microbial communities from North Sea - COGITO_mtgs_110321 (SPAdes) (version 2) | ecosystem: Environmental > Aquatic > Marine > Epipelagic ...
GCAGCATTGCTGCAGGCGAATCAACAACTTCATTAATTAAACCAAGTTTCAAACCTTTTTCTGGTTTGAATTGCTTACCTTCCAGTAAATAAGGCATGGCCGCTTGCACACCTAATAAGCGGGTCATTCTAATGATACCGCCGCCGCCCGGTAATAAACCCAGAGTGACCTCAGGCAGGCCCAAGATAACGCCTTTATTTAACGCAACTCGATAATGAGCTGATAGTGCTAGCTCCCAACCACCGCCTAATGCTGCGCCATTAATACAGGCAACGACTGGCTTGCCTTGTGTTTCTAATTCACGCATGGCCAGCTTTAAACGATTCACCATGTCATACAAAACATCGGCGTTTTCTTTTTGCGTCGTAAATAAATCGTCGAGATTACCCCCGGCAAAAAACGTCGACTTCGCCGAGCGGAAAATAATACCGGCATAATCGTCTTGTCGGAGTTTTTCCACAGCTGCGGTTAACGAGTCGGTAAACTCATTGTCCATTAAGTTGGCACCAGCATTGGGCTTATCAAGAATTAGGTGAACAATGTTGTGCTGATCTTTTTCATAAATCACAGAATTGGTCGTCATTATATTATCCCCTTAAACGCGTTCAATAATCGTTGCGATGCCCATGCCGCCACCGACACACAAGGTCACTAGACCCGTCTTTAAATCTCTCGCTTCTAGCTCATCTAACAAGGTGCCTAAGATCATCGCACCCGTTGCACCTAATGGATGACCCATCGCAATAGAACCACCATTGACGTTAACAATATCTTCACTGATTCCCATCTCATCAATAAAGCGCATCACGACAGAAGCAAAGGCTTCATTCACTTCAAACAAATCAATATCAGATACATCCATGCCCGCCACTTTTAACGCTTTACGCGCTGCCGGAGCGGGGCCGGTTAACATGATGGTCGGTTCAGCGCCAACAACTGCCGTCGCTACAATACGGGCACGAGGAGTCATATTAAATTGCTTGCCTGCGGCGGCGCTGCCAATCAATACCGCCGCTGCACCATCAACAATGCCCGATGAATTACCCGGGCTATGAATATGATTAATAAACTCAACCTGTGGATAACGTTCTTTCGCCACGTTATCAAAACCCATGTCGCCCATCATCTTAAAAGAGGGCTTAAGTTTACCCAATGTCTCTACTGAGCTTTCAGCACGAATTAATTCATCATGCTCAAGTAAGATAAGGCCGTTGCGATCTGTAACTGGAATAATCGATTTTTGGAAGGCGTTCTTTTTCCAAGCGGCTGCGGCTTTATGGTGCGAACGCATAGCAAAAGCATCCACATCTTCACGCGAGTAACCACCCAAGGTGCCAATCAAATCTGCGCCAATCCCTTGTGGCATAAAACCCGTGGCAACATTGGTTTCTGGGTCCATCGCCCACGCGCCACCATCACTGCCCATTGGCACTCGAGACATCGATTCAACACCGCCAGCGACAACCAAGTGTTCCCAGCCAGAACGTACTTTCATCGCCGCAATATTCACGGCTTCTAATCCTGATGCGCAAAAACGATTCAGCACAACACCTGCTACGTCATCATTCCAGCCAGCAGCCAAAGCGGCCGTTTTGGCAATCACCGCGCCTTGGTCACCTACCGCAGTCACGCAGCCCATCACAATATCGTCGACTGCTGCAGTATCAAATTGATTACGCTCTTGCAGACTAATCAATAAATCGCTGAGCAAAGTAATCGGTTTAACTTCGTGCAAAGCACCACTCGCTTTACCACGCCCGCGTGGAGTACGAATGGCATCAAAAATATAAGCTTCAGCTGTCATAGAAATATCTCGTAAAAAATGAGTAACTATTTATTAGGTTTATAAAACGATCCATGAATAGGTATTTACTCCACAAAACGGCATGAATACTTCCCTGTAGCCTTAGGTTCGGCAATCCCTGCCTCTCATATTTGCTTCACAATTACCTAGTCATTCCTCTCTTCTATTTATCGAAAGATATTACTTCGGCGCCATACGCAAAGCGGAGTCGATTCGAATGACTTCGCCATTAAGTATTGGGTTCTCAACAATGTCTCTGACTAAGCGAGCAAACTCAGCAGGTTTACCTAGGCGAGAAGGGAAGGGTAACGTAGACGCGAGGCTGTCTTGAATTTCTTGCGAGAAAGACTCCATCATCGGCGTCATAAACAAGCCGGGAGCAATGGCTAAAACACGTACGCCAAATTTAGCCAACTCACGCGCAGCGGGTAAGGTCATTGCAACAATGCCACCTTTAGAGGCTGAGTAAGCCGCTTGCCCAATTTGGCCTTCATAGGCTGCAACCGATGCGGTAGAAATAATCACACCGCGTTCACCATCCTCGTTGGCTTCACGATTTTTCATTTGGTCTGCGGCTAATCGTAAAATGTTGAAAGAGCCAATCAGATTTACTTGGATCACCTTACTGAAAAAATCCAAAGTCATCGGGCCTTCACGACCAATGATGCGACCAGGGTTACCAATGCCCGCACAGTTCACCGCAATACCACAATCGCCATGAGCTTCTTTCGCTGTTTGCATTGCTTGTTCAGCACTCTCTGCGCTGGTGACGTCGCAATAAACAGCGATACCGCCAATTTCTTTAGCAACGGCTTGTGCTTTATCCATTTGCACATCAAACAAAGCAACCTTAGCGCCTTGGCTGGCTAAAAATCTTGCGGTTGCTTCACCTAAACCAGAAGCACCACCGGTAACGACAGCAGGAACACCTTTAATATCCATTTCAACAACCCTATTTTTATATTTTTAGAATTTGAATCATGGCATAGATAGTGGCGAAAATAGTGGAGGCAGGCAATGTCATAAAAGGCTGACTTATTACCATAAACGGACATTGGGTATGAATTGAAATCTAGTTATCCTAGTATAAGTATCTTAAACGGACACTTTAGCGTGTATCGATAACTGATGAGCCGCGAGTAATGAATAAAAAGACTCATACCATTTCTCCCTATTACCAAGCTGCGGTCATACGAGGCGCTAAACGGCTAAATTATGATACCGATACTTTGTTACAAGCGGCTGGTTTAGATCCGCTCGGTTCAGAAAGATTAGCACCAGAAAAAGTTACCCATCTCATCCGCTCGGTATGGAAGACGATGGATGACGAATTCATGGGCTTCACCGAGCAGCGCTGCAAGCAGGGTGTATTTGCCATTATGGCGCAGCAAGTAATTCATTGTCAGACATTACGTGACGCCTTGATCCAAGGGGTGCACTTTTACGATTTGATTCGCAATGACGTGGGTATTGGCTTTCAAGAGCAAGGTGAAGAAGCGGTATTAAGTTTTTATTTAAAAGATGAGTCGCTAGATCCAGACCATTTTATTGTCGAATTTTTTCTATTAATCTGGCATCGATTTTCTATTTGGCTGGTGGGGCAGAAGGTGCCACTAAAATACGCCAACTTTAAATATTCAGTGCCTGACCATGTTAAAGAATACAGCTTGTTCTTCCCTTGTCATTGTCGATTCAATCAAAACGAAAATAGCATCGTATTTGATCGCAGTGCATTATCACTGCCAATAAAACAACAAGAACGTGAATTAAAGCAGTTTCTCAAAAACTCTCCCGCCGACTTACTCAGTAAGCCCATGTTCCACAGTACTTTCACAACCCAAGTGATGAACTATATGGGGGAAAGCACAACAGAGGCTATGCCACTGATCGAACAAGTCGCAGGCTATTTTAATATGAGCTCGCGTAACTTACGTCGACGATTAAAAGAAGAAAATAGCAGCTACCAAAATATAAAAGATTCCTTGCGTCAGGATCATGCGATGAAGTTACTTAACAATAAAGATGTTGCGATTAACCAAGTCGCCCGAGAAGTAGGATTTAATGAACCCGCTGCGTTCACTAGGGCCTTTAAACAATGGACGGGACAATCTCCGCGTCATTATCGAGAGCATGGGCGAGATGAACGTCGTGATTGATATGTGATGTTCAACTAATTAAAAATTATTTAAAGAATAAAACGATAAAAAATATAACAAGAGAAATACTCCATGGATATGACACTGAATGACGACCAGCAGATGATTCAACAGCTGGCGAAAAAATTTGCACAAACCGAACTATTACCCGTCGCCGACAAATTAACGGGGGAAAGCGGTCGCGCAATATTTCTAGCCAATTTAAAGCAGCTTGCTGAACTGGGTTTCATGGGACTGAATATTGATAGCCAATACGGTGGCGCAGAAGCAGGCAGCGTTGTTTTTAGTTTAGCCATTACTGAAATTGCCAAAGCGTGTGCTTCAACGGCCGTGACCATGTCGGTGAACAATATGGTGGCCGAAGTGATGCAAGCGGTTGCCTCTGCAGAGCAGAAAGAAAAGTACTTACCTAAGTTATGCAGCGGTGAATATCCCGCGGGTTGTTTTTGCTTAACCGAAACCACTGCCGGTTCAGATCCATCCAACATGAAAACCAGCGCCATTTTAGACGGTGAAGAATGGCTGCTTAATGGCAGTAAGCAGTTTATTACCAGCGCTGAATATGCGGGACTCTTTATTGTATGGGCAGTGACTGATAAATCGTTGGGACGTGGTAAAGGCATTTCCTGCTTTATCGTCGAAAAAGGTGCACCAGGGTTGTCGATCTCAAAGGCCGAAGAAAAGATGGGGCAAAATGCCTCAGCAACCAACGAAGTCGTCTTTGAAAATTGCCGGATACCAAAAGATGCCTTAATGGGCGAGCTTAACCAAGGCTTTAAAGTCGCAGTAGGCGAACTTGCCGGTGGACGCATTGGCGTTGGCTCAATGGCCTTAGGCATAGGTTTAGCCGCTATGGACTATGCCCGAGTCTATATCAGTGAGCGTGAGCAGTTTGGTCAAGCACTTGCCAATTTCCAGGGCTTACAATGGATGATGGCTGATGCTTATACCGACTTAGAAGCTGCTCGATTATTATTGATGAATGCTGCCGATACCAAAGCGAAAGGCTTGCCGTTTTCCAAAGAAGCGTCCATGGCAAAACTCTTCGCTTCTGAAAAGGCTAACAAAGCCTGCTATACCGCATTACAGTTAATGGGCGGGTACGGTTACATAAAAGAATTCCCACTAGAGCGCTACAGTCGTGATGTGCGTATTACTACCATTTACGAAGGTACCAGCGAAATTCAACGAGTAATTATTGCTAGAGAGTTACTGAAAGAAATTAGTTAATGAATTAATGAAGAGGTCTATTAGGGCATCGTATGTTGAATGATCGATGCCCTAGTTCTTATAGCGCGGCAGTGTTTATTTTAAGTTTTCGAACTCGCCGGTGAAATTTGCGTCGTACACTTCACCGGTAATCGACATCAAAACATACAGGCTTTTTTTCTCATCGCTATTATCTAACTTGATGATGTAATAGCCCTTTCCTGATGTGTGCAGTGATGATTGCTCTGTCGGTAAATCCAACCAGTTTAACGGCAACTTACCAAATCCTAATCCTGGATCCATGGCGGTGAATTGATTGGCAACCTTAGTGGCGACTACTTGTGCTTTCTCTGCAGAAATTGGCTCGTGACTGCCGCCGTGGCCAAAAGCGCTGGCTGAAAATAAAATACTGCTGATGATTAAAGCGGCTATGTGCTTTAAGTTAAGGGATTGCTTTAAGAAGATTAGCTGTTTCATAGTTTATTATTCCTGATGAAAGTTAAATTGTTTTTTATAGCCCGATAAACCAGATTCTGCCTTACGCATATCATCATGCACATGACTATGGTCGTCTTTATTCAATGGGAAATCATCGGCATATTCTGCATGCTGATAACTGTGTAACTGCATCAATAATAACAACGCGCCTAAAGTCATTAGAAGCCAATTGGCCAGTTTAGAAAACTTGGCAAAGGATTCCGTTTGACGCCAGCCTGCAAGTGCTACCAGCATAAAAGATAACGCCACAATTTGCCCCAGTTCTACCCCGAGATTGAAGGATAATATTTTAACCACCAATCCCTCATCCCCTAATGGCAATTCCTGCAACCGAGTCGATAGTCCAAAGCCATGAATCAAGCCAAAGATAAAGACCATCCACATTAAATTGGGTGGTTTGATATCAAGATGCTTTTTGAATCCGTCGAGATTGTCGAAGGCTTTATAACAAACCGTTAATGCGATGACGGCATCAATCAAATAGAAATTTGCTTGAATCCCCCATAGTGTTGCAAACAATAAGGTAATTGAATGGCCAAGGGTGAAGGCGGTAATGAACTTAACGATATCGATGAAGCGGCTTAAGAAAAAGATTACCGCAAAAATAAACAGCAGGTGGTCATAGCCCGTGACCATATGCATAGCCCCAAGCTCAATGTATTCCAAGAACCCCGCATCGAGGATTCTGAGCTTATCTTCCTCTGACATGCCATGACCCCAAGCCGTCATGCCAAACAACATTAAAGGTAAAGCGATCAACAGCTTGCGCATAGTAGCCTGCTTTGAATAATTAAAAGTGTGGCTATATTGGCAAAGCAAAAACCGATCGTCAATCAGCTTACGGTGTACTATTGGCACAATATGCACATACCTTGTCACTTAAACCCTCGGTGCTTAGGCTAATCTCCTTAGTATCGATACGATAACAATAATAATGACGGTGAGGGTAGTCAAATGAGTAAGGTTTTAAGTACAAAATTAAGTGGTGATTCAACCATCCCTGTACGCAAGATGAGCTTCGATTTTTCTAATGTGCCAAAAGACTATATGAATGGCAGTTTGGCGAAGAGCCATCTATTTGATGGTTTAAATCTGTTATTTCCTGAAGGTGAGCGCTTCTTTATGCGCGCGGTACGTGATGGCCTTAACAAAATCGATAACCCAGATTTAAAGCAGCAAGCACGAGGCTTTTTTGGTCAAGAAACTCAGCATGCGATAGAGCATGAAAAGTTCTTTGATGTACTCGAGCAAAACGGCTATGTATTTCGCGATAAACTGAAGAAGCTGGATAAATTTATTTTGAAAATGCGCGATGTATTACCTGCTGGTTTACGCCTTTCTATGACAGCCGGAGCAGAACATCTGACGGCTGTACTGGGGGCTGCTACTTTGGTTGATGACGATATTGAGAAATCGCATCCTGCTATGCGGGATTTGATTCAGTGGCATGCGATTGAAGAAATCGAACATAAAGCTATTGCGTTCGATGTTTACCAAGAAAGTAATGGCAATTATTTGTTGCGTATCCTTGGTTATATTAGTGCCATGCTGTTTATTCATATAACCTCTAATAGCTTGATGAAGAGTTTCTTATTACAAGATGGCTACAGCAAAAAAGAGGCGCGTAAACTTTTAAAAGAAACTCAAAAAAGTATGCTACTTAAACATAAGAATTTGGGGAAAGATTTGAGGGCGTATTTCAAGCCAAGCTTCCATCCTAATAATATTGATGAGTCGGGTCTGGTAGGAAAAGCAATGGATCGTTTAGGGATTGCGTAATCAGCGGAATGCCCTTATTCTGCCGGAAACAATAAGAAACTGTGTAGCATGAGTGAACTCAGCCAATTAAAATTTCCGGCAATTTATAGCCAACTAGCAAAAGACTTCATTGATACCATTACTGAAGGGTCAGCGATCAACTTTTCCATCGCTAAAGGCTTGGAACTACTCAATATTCCAGTAAATATTCTGCAAGATCCTGATGCCCGTTTAGATGGTGATCAAATATGCCTGTTATTAACCCTTGGCCACATGCTAGCAAAAAAAGACACACCTTTTAGCTTGCAAATAGTACAGCACTTCAAAGAAGATACCTTAGGCATGCTGGGCTTAGCGATTATTAATGCAGATGATGCTGAGCAAGCTTTAATGTTATTTCAAAAATATACCGAACTTTTTATTCCCGGCTTTGATTTCAGCATGAACTATAGCGATAGGTATCTCGACATTGAAATCTTGCCTTTAGCTAATTTTAAAAAAATAGAAGCCAGTTTCATTGAGTTAATCTTTTGCGCTTTTGATTTTTATGCAAAGCGTTCAGGATTAGATACACAAGCTGAATATTTTTTCTGTCATGACGCGACGGGCTATGAAACTCAGTTAGAAAGGCAGTTTCAATGCCTTGTGCATAGTTTATCGCCTATTAATAAAATACGCATTCCTCGATCAGCTTTAGCGCAGAAAGTTAAAAACCCCAATTCTTCTATGCAGACTTTTTATATTGCCCAGCTGGATATTGAAAAAACGAAGTATGAGCAACAAAGTAATATTGCTTTTCAAGCACGCAGGATAATGCACCATCAGGCAAAGCAAGGACGGTTTCTGAACCGCGACCAGCTCGCAGATTTATTATCTTGCTCTCACAGAACGCTGACTCGTAAACTAAAATCTGAAGGTATATCGTTTCAGGGGCTATTGGATGAAGTCCGTTTCTCCATGGCGAAGCAGATGTTATATCAGTCGAACAAGTCGACTAAACAGATTGCTAATCACGTGGGTATTAGCAATTCTACTGTTTTTTGTCGTGCCTTCAAAAAATGGTCAGGGAAGACGCCTAGCGATTACCGGGCGAGCATTAATGATAGTTAAAGCCTGCTATTAATTGGAAGTGTACTTGCAATCGGCGAAAACGAATCTAATTGATTTTTTAACTTACTCCACAGCGCTCCAGAAGAAACAACAGGAATACGGCTGCGATCAGTTTCATAATTACTCTGTTGCCAGTGTTGGTTGAAACCGTCTAAGTCCGCTGACTTATGCAGTTGACGAACCTCTGTTGATAACTGCGCAATGGCGCTAACTTCATTTTCCCAGCTAAAGCGATTAAAGCCACGGTAACGAAACTGTTCATCAATATAGCGATCACTTAATTGAATAAGGTGCTGCATAAGCTGGTGGGTAAAATAATTAATAGTCGGCTTGGCCAGCATAAAGCTGATGTATTCGGTGCCTGTCAGTTCAGCTAGCTGATCGCCAGCTTGTGGTAACAGCTTTAGCTCAACTAGGTATTCACCGGTTGGGCGAAGCAGAAAGCTCAATAATTCAAACTGCATACCATCATAGCGAATGGTTTTAAGAATTTGCTCTATTTCAGTACAGAATAAAGCTTGAGTTTTGCTCGCTGTTGGCTGTAAACGCTCTCGACTATTTGTGAGTAAGGGTAAGTCATGATGATTATTGAAAGGGGTCGTCATCTTGTTGTTATGCTCTAAACGAAACAGTTCACGAATTTCATGCTCACGAGCCTTCTTTAGCGCTAAAAATACAGTTTGTATAATCTCTGAAGATGGCAGCTGAGGCTCTACTCGCCACTTGCGCCCATAAACTACTTTCTCTTGTGAGTTAGTATTGGATTTATAATTATCGACACCAATAATACCGACCTGTACATAGATTCCAGTTTCATCTTGGCTGGCAAATATGGGGTAGCGAGGGTCAAAATCAATATCCAGTAGTAATTGCTCTACAGACGATAAACTATGTTGGTAACTTAAATAGTGTTGTGGAATACAGAAGCGACCATCGGCTAATACCGCTTTGGGTGCATTAGCTAACGCTTTTTCGCCATCGAGAAGGGTTTCAATATTTAGCATCATAACAAATTTCTACTAATCAGTTGGTCGCCGGAGCGTGTTCTTCTTTCTATACGGACGTACGAGCTTTTTGGTTTTAATTTTATGGGTAAAACTATCACTGGTTTGCTTTATATTATTTAGTTGTGTTTAGCTTCAAAATATAAGAGTGATATTAAAGCGATAAGGGAGAGCATATATGCCAAGACTTCATGGGAAAGTAGCCTTGATTACGGGAGCTGCGAGGGGGATTGGCCAAGCCATTGCTGAGTTATTTGCAGATGAAGGCGCGCAGGTTATCGTGACCGATATTAATGATGAACTGGGTAGAGCGGTTGCATCAGCGATCGGCGAACAAGCTCAGTATTTTCACTTAGATGTATCTCAAGAGGCGCAGTGGCAACTACTGAGCAATAACATTGAAAAACAATATGGAAAAATTGATGTATTGGTAAACAATGCGGGTATCACTGGTTTTTTTGAATCCTCTGGCCCCCACGATCCAGAAAATCTAGATATGGATAGTTGGCATACTGTGCATAAAACCAATTTAGATGGTGTGGCATTAGGCTGTAAATACGGCATCAAATTAATGAAGTCGGCAGTGGCGGCGAGTATCGTTAATATCTCGTCACGATCAGGAATTGTCGGTATTCCAGCTGCCACAGCTTATGCATCGAGCAAAGCGGCGGTTAGGAATCATACGAAGTCTGTGGCGTTATATTGTGCGGAAAAGGGGTATCCCATTCGTTGTAATTCCATTCACCCTGGCGCAATTCTAACCCCTATGTGGGATTCTATGTTGGGCGAGGGTGATCAGCGTGAAACGGCCATTAAAAAGGTAGCTGCCGATGTGCCACTTAAAAGAATGGGAACGTCGTTAGATGTTGCATATGGTGCGGCATATCTCGCTTCCGATGAATCACACTATGTTACAGGCATAGAGCTAAATATCGATGGTGGCATTCTTGCGGGAAGCTCTGCTGCACCATCGAGAGATTAATTTACTTTCAACTTCTTCCCATATTGCCAAATAATCAAACCGGCTAAAATAATCGCTGAGGCGGAATAGAGTAGAGACGTCATATCTCCGTGTTCCCCTTGGCTCACTTCAATGGTGAGTTGGAAATACTCAACTATCCAGTCCAGGGTTAGGCCCATCGCAAGAGCCGTAACGATGACTCCGGTTAAATAAGCCATTAGCGACCGTATGCCTAACTCATTCTTGACTACCATCAGGGTTGCAATATTAGTGGCTGGGCCTGTCAGCATGAATACCAACGCCGCGCCGGGTGAAATTCCCGATAACATTAAACCTGCCGCTACGGGTGTAGAGGCTGTTGCGCAGATATACATAGGAATAGAAATCACTACCGCGATCAACATGGCAAAAATGCCATTGCCGTATTCGCTTAAGAGCGTTGGTGGAACATAAGTTTGAATCAAGGCGGCAAATCCGATACCGATCAACAACCAGCCCATAAAGTCAGATAGCAATTTCCCATAACCATATACCACAGCGTTTTTCATCTTTTGGCCGAACCCCAATACTTCCTTTTTGCCACCACAGCAACTTTTAACGGCTTCCTCTTGAATGGGAGGAGTCTCGGTATCCCAAAGGCGCACAAGGGTTCCCGCTACTATGGCTGAAATGATGGCTGAGATAGGGCGCGCAATCGCCATTACGGGCCCCATAAGCGCTAATGTGACGCCAATAGAGTCCACTCCCGTTTCAGGTGTCGATACCATAAAGCTTGCGGTGCTCGCCTTACTAGCGCCAGCGCGTCGAATCCCTATGGCGGTAGGAATAACCGAGCATGAGCAAAGTGGCAAAGGTGTACCAATGATGGCTGCTGTCACTACTGAGCTTTTTTCGCCTAAAAACTTAGTGATCCAGCTATCGGGAACCAGCATGCGAATAATGCCCGCGAGTAATAGCCCCAATAATAAATACGGGGCCGATTCGGTGAACAGTAAAATAAAATTATCGAGCAGTACCATCATAATGAACATTCTCTTTTAATAAGCATTGCTTAGTATAATTCTTATGACCTACACATAGGTCAACGTTTTTATGAATAAAGGCGAATTTGTAGTAAAGCAGCCAGTGCTCTCATTCTCCTCGGTTAATCTATTAATACGAAAGTTTGTGCCCAAATTTGTTCTATATTGAACCTATATTAGGTTTTTTTAGCGAAAATGAAGTTTAGTCGCATGTTTAATGCATCAAGTGGTTGTATGTTGAGCATAAATATGTGATTGTCTAGTTAGATTAAGGTAAATGAATCTGATCAGGTTGTACTCCAACTTGATTATGGCTCTTTGTCACGTCTTTATACACGAACTGGTGAATTCGGGTATAACTTAAATATTTCACCAATAATGAAGAGTAAAGAGCATGAGTAAAGGTATCGTTAAGTGGTTTAATGCCGATAAAGGTTTCGGTTTTATTACACCTGAAGATGGCAGCAAGGATCTTTTTGTACACCATTCAGAAATCCAAGCTGGTGGCGGTTACGCAACTTTGAACGACGGCCAGGCTGTTGAATTTGAAGTTGGCGAAGGTCAGAAAGGCCCTTGTGCAAATAAAGTTGTAGCTATCTAAGCTCCAGCCTAAGCACGTGAAGCAGTTGGTCGGCTTGCCGCCCACTGCTTTGTGCACCTCCTATTTTTATATCTTCCAATAGTTACAATCTTTATTTCCTCCAAATTTCGTTAAATATAATTTCTGTTCATTTTCTAATGCACGACACTTATTTGTATCCCTAATTCTGTGTAAAGACGACTCGCTTTATCAATTGCCCCACATAAATTATTTATTTTAGAAGGTATATACCTTGGTAGCTTTAAATCAATTTCCAGTAACTGATGGAAATAGAACGAACGACGAAACATTGTTTGGCCTTATAGCTCAAGATATTGAAAAACAAGGTTACAGCATACGCCATGGTGCATTACCTGAGGACCTGGCAAGCAGCCTATTTAATCATCAGCAATCACTGGCTGCAGAAAAATTTAAAAAAGCAGGCATCGGGCGTGGTGATGCTTATCTCGAAAATGAATTTGTAAGAACCGATGAGATTTGCTGGATTAACGGTGAAACAGAAACGGGCAAAAACTGGTTGGACTGGTCAGCTAGCCTACAACGTTTTTTAAACCGTCGCTTATTCCTTGGTTTATTCTCGTTCGAAAGTCACTTTGCTCATTATGGTCCAGGTGATTATTACAAGCGTCATTACGATGCCTTTCGTGGTGAAGCTAATCGAGTTTTGTCTGTGGTTGCTTATTTTAATTCGGGCTGGACGGCGGCAGACGGTGGCGAGTTGGTGATCTATGAAAATGATCATGACAAAGAGGGAGTAAAAGTCGTGCCATTATTTGGCACTCTGGTTACTTTTTTAAGCGAAGAGTTTCCTCACGAAGTATTAGCCGCGAAGCGCGATAGGCACTCTATTGCAGGCTGGTTTCGAGTCAATACTTCAGTATCGGATCGCGTTGATCCACCGCTATAGAAAAGGCTGAAATTATTGCTCAGTTTCGCTGCTCTGATTAGCATTTTTACGCCCCAGTAGAAACACTAAAAAAGGGACGCAGTAAGTTAATAGAGCAGGAAACCAGCGTATCTCAGCCTCGAAGAATAATGCGTCATACTGATTGATCAGTAATAATATTGTGCCTACGATTAGGGCAACTTTTACGGCCGATAAATACACGGGTAAGGACAGTTTGGGTAGCATTTTAGCTCTCTATTTAGCATCTAGTGAAATATACATTGTCTTTAATTGAGTTTAGGCGATTGTCATATTATTGCACTGCTTAGCAAACCGACCCCATAGAAAAACAGTAAGCCCTTACAGGCGAATATGAAATGTTCTTCACTAGTTTTTGTATGCAAACGATACCCTAGCCATATACCAATAAGGCTAATCGATAATAATAGAAGATCAATTATTTATAACGAAGAAACAGACAAGTCCGATTGCCATTGACCCGTTAAGCTATAATGTATTATTTTAATTACATTCATTATGGCAAAAAATACTGCGGCGGTTGCCAGCCAATTACGTTTTGGTAATTGACGAGTTGCCAAGTAAATATTGATTGTGGAACACCTGAATACAGAAATGATGCCCATGCTCACCAAAACCTGATCCCGCCCAACAAAGTCATCACTGATAACGCCTAATACAGATATGCCAATATGATTAGGGTCGTAATAATTACCAAAATAAACCGCATCAAAACGAATCAAGGTCGTGAGTAAACGCCAGCCAGAATTTTTATATACAAAATATAGATCAAAAACTTGACGCTATGAATGCTAATCATAACCTTGGCATGATGGTCGGGCCTGATATCTATGTGCGCATAATTATTGAAATTAATAACAATACCGTTCGATTAACAAAAGAGAAATACTCGTAATCTGCCAAACATGTATCAATGTCACGACAGAGGCTAACGCGGCCAGTATTACTTCCAATGAGCACTTTAACTGGCTAAGTAATACGCCCTCATTAATTTAATGTACTTTTATCTAAAACGTTTTCTTCAACCAGCTGTTTCAATACGTCGTTACATTTCTGCTTCAGCATGTCTCTTAATAATCTAGCCGCTGGTGTAATAGATTGACGACTTGGAAATATAAGCCACAGCTCTGTTGATCTTGGCTGGTAATCTGGCATTACGCTGATCACCTTGTTGGCTAATAACTCCGCTGACATATCTAGGCAAGATTTTATCGCGAGTCCTTTTCCTGCCACGCACCAACGTCTTACTAAATCACCATCGTTGGATGCACGATTGCCATTCATTTTTATTTTATATTCTTCGTTATCTTTATTACTGTTAGTAGTACTCTTAGAAAATATCCAGATATTGTGAATAATATCGTGCAGCTGATAAAATAAGCCGTTATGAGTTTTCAATTCTTCAGGATGCTTTGGTATGCCATTTTTATTCAGGTATTCTTGAGTCGCGCAAAGTAATCCGGGTACATTACAAATTTTAAACCCGTAGAGGTTGGCATCGTCTGGCTTACCATAGCGTAAAGCCATATCGACTGAATCACGATAAAAGTCGATGTTGGAATCACTGGCATTAATCCTTAATCCAATCTTAGGGTTAGCGTCCATAAATTCATCCAGCCAAGGCATAATTACATTGCGGCCTAGATCTGATGACAATGCGATGCGCAGCTCACCTTCTACCGTTCCCGCTTCACCTTGTATATTTTGTTTGGCATGCTCCAACATCTGTAATGCTTGTTCACATTGCGGGATGTACTTTTCCCCCGCGCTGGATACTCGTAGCTGGCGAGTTGTACGGATGAATAATTCGGCCCCTAAAGCTGCCTCAACCCGCTTAAGGGCGGCGCTTGCAGTGGCGATGCGCATGTCTAAATGAGTAGCTGCTGCCGTAATATTGCGAAACTCAGCCACTTTAAGTACAACTTGAAGATCTTCTAATAGCATATTGTCAAATTATATTTGAGAATGTATTAAATACTATACTGTTTAAAACAGGGTAATCAAGCGCTACTATAACGACCAATGAAACAACAAACACACTCAATAATCGTACTGAACAAGCATCGGAGCATTTACATGAAAGCAGTTGGATACCTTAAGTCTTTACCAATTACAGATACCCATTCATTGGTTGATATCGAGATACCACAGCCCATCGCTACGGGTCACGATCTCTTGGTTAGGGTGAAAGCCATAGCGGTTAATCCTGTAGATTATAAAATCCGTTTGAATATGCCTGCCGAAGGTGACGAACATAAAGTGATTGGCTGGGATGCTGTGGGCGAAGTCATTGCTACGGGCGATGCTGTATCACAGTTTAAAGTGGGCGATGACGTTTATTATGCGGGTGCTTTGATGCGTCAAGGCAGTAATGCTGAATATCAACTTGTTGATGAGCGTCTTGTGGGTAAAAAGCCCTCTTCATTATCAAATGCAGAAGCGGCTGCGCTCCCTTTAACCGCCATTACTGCTTGGGAATTGTTATTTGAACATTTATCTCTTAAACAACAAATGCCAAGGGCGACTGATAAGTCTGATGAAGTTATTTTAGTCGTAGGCGCTGCAGGCGGCGTAGGTTCTATTCTTTTACAGCTGGCTAGAGTACTCACTGGAGCCACTATTATTGCAACGGCGTCACGTGACAGTTCTAAGGCTTGGGTCGCTAAGTTAGGTGCTGATTATGTGGTTGATCATAGTAAGCCGTTACAGCCACAAATTGAAAAATTGATTGCAAGCGAAGGTATCGGGCAAGTGACGCATGTTGCGAGCTTAAACGGCACAGGAGGTTACTTTGATGCGTATATTGATCTGCTTGTACCCTTTGGCAAAATTGCCATCATTGATGACCCCGGTGCGATCGATATTTCTAAAATAAAAATGAAAAGCTTGTCTTTCCATTGGGAATTTATGTTTGCAAGATCGATGTTTAATGCAAAGGACATGAACGAACAAAGCATTCTTTTAACTCGAGTTGGTGAATTGGTTGATCAAGGCTATATCCAAACAACAGCCGGTAAAAATCTAGGTACTATTAATGCTGAAAATTTAAAAATCGCCCATGCTGAATTGGAATCAGGAAAATCGATCGGTAAAATTGTATTAGAAGGTTTTTAATATTAAGCCTAAAGCACTAAATTTAAAGAATAAGACGTTAAAGAATTTAGACACAACTCATGAGATTGTAGAGAGTACAAAATGACACAATTAATAATTGTCGCTAATATTAAAGCCAATACCGATAAAATTGATTTGGTTAAATCAGAGCTTCTAAAGCTAATTGAAGTGACTCGTGCTGAGAAAGGTTGTATTAACTACGACCTCCATCAAGATAATGAAAATTCAGCTCACTTTGTGTTTTATGAAAAATGGGAAACCCGTGAGCTTTGGCAAGCGCATATGGCTAATACGCATCTAGCTGAATACATAGTAGCCACTGAAGGCGCTGTTACAGAATTCACGTTAAGTGAGATGACAGTTATTGCCTAATTTTATGTATTGTGAAAATAGGTAGGCGCAAGTAATTAGGGATGTTAGATTTGGTGAATAATTTTATTATCCTTAAGGAATTCTATGTTTATTGCTATTAGCCTCCATATCTTAGCGGCCACAATTTGGGTTGGAGGCATGTTCTTCGCTTATACTTCTTTGAGGCCTGTTGCTGCCGCTGTGTTAGAGCCTCCATTAAGGTTAACCGTTTGGGTGCAGGTATTTTCAAGATTTTTCAACTGGGTCTGGCTCACCATTATCTTCTTAATTATTAGTGGGCATTACATGGCCGCACAAATGGGAGGTTTAGCCAATGTCGGTAAGCATATTCATATTATGATGTTTTTGGGTTACATCATGATGGGAATATTTATGCATGTGTATTTTGCGCCTTTTAAACGTTTAAAAGCGGCAGTTGCATTGCAAGACTGGCCAAGTGCAGGTGGTCATCTGAATTTGATTAGAAAAATGGTGCTGCTGAACTTGGTCATAGGATTATTTACAATATTAGTAGCATCGGCAGGTCGTTACTTATAATTATTTAGTTTTCTTCAATGGCCGTTAGTTTCTCTAATTTACGTTGTACTTTTTGCGCTCTTATTAACCGTTCTTGTATTTTCAGATCAGTTGGAGTTAATAACAGTGCTTGCTGCCATTGAGTGACCGCAAGAGAAATATTCCCGTTTCGATATTCTTTTGATGCCACTTCATCCAGTCTGCGGGCATGCTCTAGGCGAGTTTTTTTCGCCTTCTTCAATGCACCTTCAACTTCAGCTCCATGGAAAGGTTCATGGGATAATATCTCTTGAACTTTTAATAACGCCTCAAAATTCTGAGTGGAGATAGCAAAGTCTAATTGCTTAATCAGCGAGTTGCGGCGTTCATCAATCGCTTTGGTATTCTGTTTGCTAAGGCCAGAATTGATTGCTTGTGTTATTTCTCCCGTCCCTAGCTCACGGTCAAGTTCTATGGCTTTTTTGTAGGCTATTTGAGCATTTCTATAGTCTTTAACCCGTAATGCCTGGGTAGAAAGATGTAAAAAATTTTCAGCCAATGCTTGTCTTTTAACAGTTAACTGATCGTATTGTGGAAACCAATTAATTTTATTGTGATGGGTGCGATCATATAGATCTTGCTGATTAAATTGAATGTCTAATAATTGAGCTTCTACCATGGCCAATCGGGTATTGATTAGCCGCTCTTCTTCAAGTTGAGCCTTATTAATCAGCGAATTGAAGTGAGTGAACGGTGTTTGGCTTGGTTGATTAGAATTTAGTTGTTCTAATACCTCTCTAGCTTCTCCCCATTTCTTTTGCTTCACTAATTGATTGATGATGGCTGTTTGTTTTTTGCACTGTAGTGCCGCTTGATTTTTAACCTTGAGCAATAAGGCTTTGTCGAACGGCATTTCAGCGCTAATTTTCTCTATCGCTTTTTCATAGCGATGGTTTTCAAGCAATTGTTCTGTACTGGTATGCCAAAAATTGCTCGGCGAGTGGGCACATGCGCTCAACAGTGCAGAGCAAGCTATCAGAAAAAAAGTAGCCGGACGGTTAAACATATTTTTGCATCGCTATTAATTCGTTTTCTTGTTGCATTAGTAAGCGATTGAACTGAGGCGCTAAGGCAATCACACTAAAGCAGTTAACGGGATGAGTTTTACCTTTCAAATTAAAACTCTCACTAGGTTCTGTTATAAGCAATGCATCACATGCTGGGTGCCGATAGATACTTTCGCTGATCATTAATTTATTAGGGCTGGCCAAATCACACAGCCGCGCTGCGACATTGACCGTATCGCCACTGATCGTGAATTGCATTCGCTCTTGATCCCCTATAGCCCCCGCTAACATGTCACCGCAATGTAAACCTAACCTAAAGTGTAATTCAGGAAGGTTGTATTTGAGGCGCTGTTGATTCAGCGCCTTGCTTAAACGTATGAATACTTTTGCCGCACAAATAGCATTAATACTGTGTTTAGGGTTCTCAGCATGTACACCAAACGTGAGCATTGCACCGTCGCCAATGTAGTTATCAACACTGCCCCAATAAAGTTTACTCACCTGATGAAGCAGTGAATAATATTGGTTGAGTATATCGGCAATTGCCTGCGGACTTTGGCTTTCACTTAGTTGAGTAAAACCAACAATGTCGACGAATAATACTGAACCATTAACGCTCTTTAATGGTTTTTTCAGCTGGTCAAGATCCGATAAGATATCTTTAGCGATGTCTTTTGAAATAAAAGAATTGAATTTTTTCTCAATAGACTCTTTATCACGCAAGCCTTGCAACATGTGTTCAAAACTTTTAATCAAGTCGCCAACTTCATTATTGTTAACATTAGGCAGAGTGGGATAGAGATTGCCTTTTGCTACTTGCTGAGTTGTCATTTTAAGTTGCTGCAATGAGCGGGTTAATTTTTTTGCAATTAATATACTACTGATGATAGTAAAGAAAACGATGCCAATTAAAATCATCCCCAATGCTCGCAACGCTTTGGTTAGTGAATCACTGATGGCGCTGTT
>Ga0209305_1001001_pt1 | contig 18975 bp, 13 predicted proteins | sample COGITO_mtgs_1103_FD_184792 | JGI IMG/M metagenome (GOLD analysis project Ga0209305, IMG submission 184792) | Pelagic marine microbial communities from North Sea - COGITO_mtgs_110321 (SPAdes) (version 2) | ecosystem: Environmental > Aquatic > Marine > Epipelagic ...
TGATGAAGAAACGGCTGAATCTAGCGGTGAAGAGACCGATGATTTCGGTGCAGTATTAGATAGTATTGATCTAACAGCCGATGACTCATTCAATACCGAAGTCGATCTTGCCACAATATTGCAGGGTATCGCTGAACCTGTCGATTCTGAGCCTGAATTAGTCGCGGTTGTTGACGTTGAAGAAGATGCACTTGAACACGTTGCTGAACTCAGTGTTGAAAAAATAATTTTTGAAGAACCGGCTGTTACTGAAGAGTCCGAAGAAGATGATCTTATTGATGATGAAATCATCGAGATATTCTTGGAAGAAGCTGAAGAAGTATTAGAAACGTTACAAGAATTTTGGCCCGAATATCGAGCTGACAACGCGAACAGTGAAGCACAATCGACTGTTCGCCGTGCCTTCCATACCCTGAAAGGGAGTGGTCGCATGGTAAAGGCGGGAGTTATTGGCGAATTGGCATGGTCGATTGAAAACATGCTTAATCGGGTGATAGAACAAACCATCACTTTAGGCGATAACGCGTGTGCATTGATTGATCAGGTCATCGTGCATATTCCAGAACTCATCGAAAATTTCCGTACCCGTAGTACTGTCAGTATAGATACCACGGCGTTGATGAATTATGCCGAAGCACTATCGCAGGGTGAGCGAGTTAACGATTTTGATACAGAGTTTTCATTACAAAACTCTGTCATTGAACTCAAAGACTCAGACGTTGAGCCAGTTGAAGACGTTGATTTAGTTGAAGAGCTTGAGCTCACTGAGCTAGTTGTTACTGAAGAACCTGAAGAAAATTTGATAGATGATGCACTGCTTGAGATATTTAGTGCAGAAGTAGCCACTCATCTTGAAGCTGTCAGTGAATTTATAGAAGAATCGCAAGCGACAGATTTCAATAATGAACTATCAGACCAGTTACAACGCGCATTGCATACCCTAAAGGGTAGTGCACACATGGCAGGGATTACTCCCATTGCTTTAGTTGCTTCACCACTAGAAAAACTAGTAAAAGAACTGTGCGCCTACCAGATTAAAAACACGCCTGGACTCGTTAACGTACTCGTAGAGGGTAGTGAGCTTATCAGGTCCGGTATTGAACAGTTGGAGACAAATCCTACTGCCTCTCTCCTTAATGAAACTGATTTTCTGATCAAGGTTGCTGAGCTTGAACAGCTTTTACTTGCGCCCATCTCTTTTGAGAGTCGAGAGCAAGCACTGCCAGATCCAGAACAGTTATCTCAGTTTTTAACACAGCGTATGGACGTTCTGTTAGATGCTGACGATATTGTTAAGCAATGGGCAAGTAATCCAGAAGAAGTAGTTGCTTTAACGCAATTAAGTGATGAGCTTGTTCAGCTTATTGATAGTGCAGACAAAGCTGAAATTTCGGAAGTCAGTGAACTTGCTGCCACGTTGTATGAACTGTATCAAGAAATACTTGAATCATCAGTCAAGCTCGATGTATCAATGCTTGAAGACTGCTTACTGTCAGCTCATGAAAGCTTATTGAGTATGATGGATTACTTAGCCGCAGGGCAAAGTGTATCCGCTGATAATGAAATGTTGGCACGAGTAAAAAATACTATTTTAGCTTTATCTAATACGACAATAGACCAAGAACCATTAGATCTTGAGTCTGAACTCTTAGAGGAGGAAGCACTAGCAGTAGATAATATTCAAGAAAATCAAGAGCTTGATGAGACTCTAGAAGTGCTGCCTGAGGTTAAGCTTGAAGAGATTGATGATGACATAGATGCAGAGCTATTAGAGATATTTCTAGAGGAAGCTCAAGAGATAATGGAAGCGGCAGGTGTTGCTTTACAGCGCTGGCAAGCCGACCCTGACAATTTGAGAGACGTCGCAGAATTACAGCGTGAGCTGCATACTTTGAAAGGCGGCGCGCGCATGGCCGAGATGGCTGATGTTGCTGATCTTTGTCATGAGTTAGAATCGATATATGAAGGCCTACATGATGGTCGTGTACAGTCTCGAGATGGTTTAATTCCTTTATTAAGCAGCTATCACGATATTCTAGACGATATGCTAGAGCACATTCGTAATGGGCAGGTTTTTGAATTAGACCCTCAGGTCATCGTTAAAATTCATGCGGTTGCCAAGGGTGCTGATCCTTTGGCTGTGAATAATTCTACTGAAATGGATGCGTCTGCATCGGCAGATATAGTTGCCGATATGCAATCACTGTCTAAAGAAGTACCTTCGAACAACTATGTTAATAACGATGTGATTTCATTAGACATTGATGAAAGCGATCGTGAAATATTAGAGATTTTTCTCGAAGAAGCTCAAGAGTTACAGCAAGAATTAGATGCTATTTTACAAGAGTGGCAATTAACTCCTGATAATCTCAGAGCAACAGAAGAAGTTCAGCGCATTATGCACACCTTGAAAGGTGGTGCTCGCATGGGAGGATTAGCCGAAGTTGGTGATCTTGCTCATGACTTTGAAGCTTGGATGGTCAAAGCACAGCAAGGTGAGGTTGAAGTAGATGATGCTTTCTTTGGGGAAGTTTTTCAGCGGCAAGATGGCTTAGCTGCCAGTGTTGATGCGGTAGCTCGATCGTTATCTCAACCTCAAAGTAATCAACTTATAGAAGCGGATATTGAGTTTGAAAACCCTATTTCTGCGCAAACTGATGTCTTGGTGGAAGTTGACGACGTAGTTGATGCAGAGCGCTTGGCAGAGACGAATGTTGTCCCTTTTAAACGCAATGACGTTGATGCTACTGAAGTCACTGAATCCGCTAACCTTCCTGTTGTTAAGCCTTTAACGCAACTTGACCAAGAAGCGACAGATAAGCCTCAACAAGGGCGTCGTGGCCCACAGGAGATGGTAAAAGTCTCTTCCAATTTATTGGATAACTTGGTTAACCTTGCAGGTGAAACGTCAATATCGCGTGGTCGATTAGAGCAGCAAGTGACCGATTTCTCTTATTCTTTAGAAGAGATGGACTCGACCCTTGACCGCTTACGAGATCAGTTACGCCGTTTAGATATTGAAACACAAGCGCAAGTATTATTCCGCCAAGAGCGTCAAACTCCAAGTTATGATGATTTTGATCCGTTAGAAATGGATCGATATTCGCAGATGCAGCAACTAGCAAGATCGTTGGTTGAATCGGCATCGGATTTATTAGATATTCGAGAATCACTCACAAATAAAACCCGCGATGCAGAAACGTTATTGCTGCAACAAAGCCGAGTAAATACCGAGCTGCAAGAAGGCTTGATGCAAACTCGCATGGTACCTTTCCAGCGATTGGTACCACGCTTACGTCGTATTGTGCGTCAAGTAGGACAAGAGCTTGATAAGCAGGTTGAATTTAAAGTATTCAACGCTGATGGCGAAATGGACCGCTCCATTCTTGAGCGCTTAATTTCACCGCTAGAACACATGCTGCGTAATGCTGTTGATCACGGTATTGAAAATAAACTTGAGCGAGCCAAAACAGCTAAGTCTGCGCAAGGTTCAGTTGAGCTAAGTATTTCGAGAGAAGGTGGTGATGTATTAGTTATCTTAAAGGATGACGGCCACGGTATTGATATTGACGCAGTACGCAAAAAAGCACTAGAACGTGGCTTAATTACAAAAGACAGTAAGCTCACCGACATTGAAATCATGCAGTTCATTTTGCATGCCGGTTTCTCAACGGCGCAGCAAGTAACTCAGATTTCAGGCCGTGGTGTTGGCATGGATGTAGTAAATAGCGAAATTAAGCAAATGGGTGGAACGCTATTTATTAATTCAATACCTGGGCAAGGCACTGAGTTCCAAGTGCGACTACCATTCACCGTATCGGTAAACCGTGCGTTGATGGTTAAGGTGGGAGATGATTTATACGCGGTGCCCCTAGACAGTATTCAGGGTATTGTACGAGTATCGACTCATCAATTAGAAGCACTCTATCAGCAGCCGCTAGGTGAGCGTACTTTTGAGTATGGCGGAGCAGATCATCGCCTAGAATATTTAGGCGCTATGCTTGGCACCGATGCACAACCTAAGCTCGTTGGGCAAAAAATGCCAACGCCAGTATTGTTAATTAAGGGCGAGACCCCTTATGCATTGCAAGTGGATACGCTATTAGGCAGCCGAGAAATTGTAGTAAAAACACTGGGCACTCAATTCAGTAGTGTGATGGGTGTTTCTGGCGGTACTATCTTAGGTGATGGTAGTGTTGTAATCATTCTTGATTTACCTGCGATGATTCGTAGCCAAAGTAATGTTGAATATCAGCGAGCGATGGCGCTCGATGCTATTGAAGCCGAAAAGCGTCATGAATTAGAGGTGCGTACTAAGCGTATTCTAGTTGTAGATGACTCTGTAACGGTGCGGAAAGTGACAACTCGACTGCTAGAGCGTAATGGTTTCGAAGTATTCACAGCTAAAGACGGTGTCGATGCTATCGCTACTTTGCAGGACCATATTCCTGACTTAATGTTATTGGATATTGAAATGCCTCGCATGGACGGCTTCGAAGTGGCTTCGATCGTACGCCATGATTCACGCTTGAAGCATCTCCCTATTATCATGATTACCTCACGTACGGGTGATAAGCACCGCAGTAGAGCGTTCTCTATTGGTGTTAATGAATATTTAGGCAAACCATTCCAAGAAGATAACTTGCTCGAGAATATTGAAAAATTATTAGCAGGTGACGCGGAGAACTAGTATGCCTCACGCTAAAGCTGCAGCGAATGTCGGTATTATTGTCGATAATTTGTTACAGCAACACCTGTTAAAAACGGCATTAATGCACTTTGGTTTTAAAGTAATACTCACAACAGACCCAAGTAAAATGAATGACAATCCTGAGCTAGCGGCAGAAGTTGATGCTTGGGTTGTCGACATCATTGACGAAGATGCAGAGCATCTCTGGCTAGATGATTTATTTGATGGTGATGTTCCTGTGCTATTTGGTATGGGAGAAGCACCTCAGAGAAGTTGTGAGAACTATCCACGCTGGGAAAAGCGTCTCTTTGCTAAAATGAAAGAGCTTTTAGCAGGGTATCCATTAGCCATCGCGGATGAAGATACTCTTAATAAGCTTGAATCAGCGGTTACTAAAAATAATCCATTCCCCCTTCCTGCTATGTTTAACAATATTGAACTCGGCTTACCTGCAGAACATATCTGGGTATTGGGCGCTAGCCTAGGCGGGCCTGATGCCGTGAAAGAGTTTTTAGATGCACTTCCACAAGGGCTTCCGGTTGGTTTTATTTATGCTCAGCATATTGATAATCGTTTCCAGCAAGCCTTAATACAAACATTAGGCCGTCATGCAGGCATCACGATGGTGCCGTATAAAGAAGGCTCTCAGATTAATACGGGAGAGGTCATGTTGGCACCCGTTGAACATGAATTTAGCTTTGATTTTGAAGGACGAGCAGTCAGTAAAAATGAAGCCTGGCCTGGACCTTATGGCCCTTCAGTTGACCAAGTCATGCTTAATGTAGCTCAGCATTTTGGCAATCGTGCACGTTATATATTATTCAGTGGCATGGGTAATGATGGTGCCGAAGCTGCTGTGAAAATAAGTCAGCAAGCTTCCACTATTTGGGCTCAAAATAGTGAAAGCTGTGCCAACAGTTCGATGCCTGACAGTGTGGTCGCTACTGGGCATGTTTCTTATATAGGCAGCCCGAGACAATTAGCCTCGCAGCTGGTAAATTATCTTCAAACACAGTGGATGAAGTAATCATGAGTGCAGAATTAGTAACACAAGATGGAATAAGTGAAGTATCAAGTTTATTGATTCCTTTGCATGAAAAACAGCTTATTTTACCGAACGTAACCGTTGCAGAAATTATCCCTTATCGTTCGCCGACAGTGATGAGTGGGCATGCTAACTGGCTATTGGGTCAGCTAGAGTGGCGTAATATTGATATTCCAGTTATTTCTTATGAATTACTCAGTGGTGCTGCAATGCCACCAATAGAAGGTGCTCGATTAGCGGTTGTGAATGGCACGGGAAATAATAGTGCGCTTCCTTTTTTCGCTATATTAATTCAAGGGATTCCAAAGCTTACACACGTTAAAGAAGATGATATTGTAACGGTAGAAGCGATGCACTCTGGGCCTTACGATCAAATGGCTGTTAGCCTGTTTGATGAGCAGGCGATGATTCCAGATTTAGAAATGATCGAAAATGAACTGTTAAGACATATTGGATGACCTAATGAAACACTTATTCGCCCAAGCCGTTATAATCTTCTCTTTTTTCACGCTGTCTTCAGTATCGTCTGCAGAAATCCGTGAAGATGGTAACCTCGCCCAAGAAATAGTCTTATTAGAAGCGAATAGTTATCGAGTAGTAACCGAATTTAACGTCTATGCAATGCAGAAAGATAAAAAATCGGAGCAGCGTTTGTTTGATGTTTTAGCAACAGGCGACCAGCTAAGTTCACTTTTTGCTGAGCAGTCGACTGAACTAGCGCCGAGTTGGGCTAAGTATCGGAGTTTTGCCCGAGCTAACTACAAACAAGCACAGGGTGATACTTACATATTTAATGATATGCGTGCATTACATCAAAAGTTATTAACGATCATTTCGACGGTAAAAAAACAAGTTAACAGTGATTTATTGCCTGCAAAAGACCTTTATAGAGTTAACGGTGTACTATTAATTGAACAGCTAGCATCAGAATATCTTGAAATGTCAGCGGCGACCTTCGGAGCGTTTGGTTTCGCGGGCAGCGAGCAAGCGATTAAAATTGAAGTACGCAGTGAAGCTTTTGAGCAAGTTATTGATGAATTGAATAAACTGTATGTCGATGATGCGGATAAGTTGAAAGCGATTAAAAAGCTAGCGTTACGCTGGAGATTCATTAAAAGCACTTTATTGGCTTATAACCAACGCTCAGCGCCTTTTGCTGTTGCTAGAACGGTTGGCTACATTCGTAAGCAACTGGCTGCCATATAAACTCCAATGCCAGATTAACAATCTAAATTATCAGCAGTAGGCTACATGATAAAAATTGCTATTATTAATGATACAAGAGTAACAAGCCACTATGGCTGTATGTTGGTTATGGAGAACCTACTTGCATTATTAGAAAAGAATAACGTAGAAGTCGTATGGACTTGGGATGTAAGTGTCGATTGGCGAAAGCACAAAAGACAAATACTAAATCAGCCAAAAGTAGATGCTATTATAGTTAATGGTGAAGGCACTATACATCATAGTAAAGACCGGAAGTTTGCACAATCACTCGCTGAGTTCGCACTATTTTCAAACGAAGTATTAAAAACCCCTAGCTATTTAATAAATGCAACGCTCTATAAAAATGACGCAAAAGAATATGAGAAGCTTAAAGAATACAGAGCAATATATGTTCGTGATAAAGGAAGTTTAGAGGAGTTAAATAGCTTCAAGCTAGAAGGGCGTTATGTTCCAGATCTTACATTTGCGGCCAATAATCGAGACTATCTAGAGTTGAACGCTACTCAGGGCGTTGTGGTCATTGATAGCGCTATTAAACAAGATAATATCGTACTTAAAGAATTCTCTCAGCGAAACGGCTTTCCATTCAAGAGTATGATTGTTGCGCGAAGAAAGAATGCCAAGTTTATTAGAAGCCCTCGGCCTTATATAAAAAATATCCTCAAATATCTAACTTCAGATAGAAAAATTTCCACAAGTCCAACTACTTATATTCAATACCTACGCGATCACCGTTTAGTTATTACTGGCAGGTATCACACAGTTTCAATGTGCATAAAAAATAGAATACCTTTTATTGCCATTGACTCAAATACTCCAAAAATTAGGTATCTTCTGGCTGATGCACTAGGTGAAACTAAAAGAAACATTCAGCTTTCTGAGCTAGAGCAGATCAAACTAACTGAACGTTATGAGTATAGTGATGAAGAGTTAATAAAACTGAGCCGGTTCATTCACACTTCAGAAGAAATGATTGATGGCATGATTGCTCATATTGTAAATGATGTAGAAAGCGATCATACCAACAAGTACTGTTATAAATGAAAAAATTGATTCGTCGCTGGTTAAATCATTATAAAAATCAGCGCAGGAAAACACAGTTCGAGAGCTTGGTAGGAATAGATCTAGATTCGTTAGTTAAGTCTTGCGAGGCAATAGTTTTAAATAAGACTGGTTATATAGTATATACAAAATTCAGGGATCTAGGTGGTGTAAATAATCATGGCATGCTTCTGCATTACTCTGTTCAGAGTAATCAACCAGTCGCGATATCTAAGATTGAAGAGTCATCGCTTGCTGACCGCGAGTATCGGTTTTTGACATGGCAAGAGGAATTTCGCGCTAATACTTTAGGAGCCGTGCCATTTGGATTGACCACTGTATCAGAGCAGGGATACAGTTGCCTTATTACATCGGTATTGGAACATCCCAAGGTATTTTCATATTCTCAAGCGCAGCAATTATTTCATGCGTTAGGGCAACAACCTGGAAAAGTTTCATTTCTTTCATTATCAGGAGAAAAAGAAGGTCTTAAGGACGAGATTAATGATTCTACAAGAATCAAATCAATTCTAGTTCACTTGGTTTCACAATTTGGTTCTGAAAATTGTGAGAGCTTTTATAAAACGATTCTTCAAGAAAGAGAAGGAGTGTTCAAAAATAATCAAGACTTGTTCACAACCCTTCAACCTTTAATGAATAGTATTTATACGAAGTTACAATCGTATGATATGACACTCCATGAAGGTTTAGTACACGGTGATTTTAAACAACAAAACATTATGGAATGCGGTGATTCTTATCGGGTTATCGATTGTCAGTATTATACCTACGGTATTCGATTGTGGGATCTTGCTTTTTTATATTCCAAAGATGCACATGGATTCGATAATATAAAGCAAGAAATAGAAAAGCTTCCTTTACTTGAGGATAGGTTACTTGTTCTCTTTTTTTATGTGATAGCCAGTTTAATAAATGTGAAGAAAAAAAGAGCAAATAAAGTGATTGTATTTCAGATATATCCAGCAACTTCATATGCTAATCAACTGTTGGACATTAAAGAATAAGATGAATTATAAAGTATTATTTTTTTCGGTTAATCGGCATCAAGAGCAGTATTTTGAAAAACTTTTAAAAGCGATTAGAAAGCAAGATCGAGGTACTTTACTGCATAAAAGAAAATTGGCTTTGCGATTACCTTCATTATCTCTTAGTAAGTCAGATTTTTTATTATTGAAAGAAATTAATCTGATGAGATTAGCTTACTATCATAATAAGACAGGAAACAAAAATAATATTATAGAGAAATTAATTAGGTCACCATTTTATATAATTACAACGGCACTGTTTCTATTAAGGGTTAAAAAGCTTCTTAAAGAGCAGTGCCCTGACTTAATAATTTTGTGGAATGATATGAAATGGCATCAATATGTCATTAAGAAATTAGCATTCGAGTTTGGGATTAAAACAGCATTTTTCGAAAATGGAGCTCTACCTAATACCGTTACTTTTGATAAGAAAGGGGTAAATTTTAACAATAGTATTCCTAGAGATAAGAAATTTTATTTGGATAGAAGCAAAGAATACAGTCACATTAATGAAGAACGTAGTTTGGTTTCATTGGAGCAAGGTTATATATTTATTCCTTTTCAGGTTGATTATGATACACAAATTATAAGTCACTCCCCATGGGTTAATAATATGGAGGAATTATATTTTATTGCTGAAAGGCTACTAGCTTCACTACCTGCAAAGGTAAGGATAATAATAAAAGAACACCCTAAGTCTGCTAGGAATTATGAGTACCTGCATAGAAAAAATCCTAGAATTATCTTTGAAAACTCAAAAGAAACAGATGTTTTAATCTTGAACTCAGAGGTTGTTATTACGGTAAATTCAACCGTTGGATTAGAGGGTATTATCAAGGACAAGCCAGTGCTAGTTTTAGGCAATGCCTTTTATGCAATTGATGGTCTTTGTCAGAGTGTAGAAAGTGAAAGAGAGCTTGTCCATAAGGTATTGAATGCGATAGGCCCAGATAAAATCACCAAAAACAGTTTTATTGAGTTTTTAAAAGAGTATTATGTCGATGGAAATTGGCATGAGCCATCTTTTCAGCACATTAATAATATTGAAAAACGAATTTACGAGCATTTAGAAAAAGTATGAATGTATTAAGCAAGTGGAATAGGAATTTTGGCTTTATTAATGGGTTAGGGTTAGTTTTAATTTCGATCTGCTTTCTATTTATGCATCTCAATTCTAAGCCAGCTCAAACACAATTGACTTATTTACCTATGTTGCTGCCTTTATTTTTTCTTTTGCCATTAAGAAAGGAAATCTATAAGGCCGAGATTCAATTTCTTATACTCTCATCTCTAATATTTATCTCGTCCCTAATAAGCTATGGGGTTCAAGGAGATATTTTTACACAGGATTTTCGGAGTCACTGGATATACCTTCTTGCATTTGGTGTATTTTCTGTGTTGATTCATACAAAAATAACAAAGAATTATTTATATACTCTAGTAGTATTGTCTGCTGCACTTGTTTTATATAATGTCTTCTTTGAATATTTTAATAATGGCTCTAGAGGCTGGCAAACGCACGGTAAACCGATATTTTTTGGAAATATAGCCTTAACAACAGGGTTGATTAGTTTAGTTCTATCTTCAGATAAAAGCCAAAGTTTAGTCGTACGTATTTTATTACTCTTAGCGGCTGTAGCGGGAATAGCGGGATCAATTTGGTCTCAGACTCGGGGTGGTTGGATATTCTTAATACTATTTTTCGGTGTTTTTATTTTTAGCCAGATAATAACTGCTCAGAATAAAAAGAAGGCTATTCTATTAGCCTCAGGTTCTCTTATAACCTTATGCCTTATAGCTTTGCCATTTTCCCAAAAGATTGAGTCTCGTATTAATCATGGGTACTCAAATATTGAGAATTATTTTTCTGGAGGTAATGCAAATACGTCTCTTGGTTTAAGGTTTGAGTTCTGGCGCGTTTCTATTGAGCAGTTCAAGGATAATCCGATAATTGGAACTGCACGAACTGGATTCTTATCCAAAAAGGATCAGATGTTATCAGAAAATAATTTAGCATCTTCAGCAAAGAGCTATGAGCACGCACATAGTGACTTATTTTGGACAATGGGTACAAAAGGTCTTTTGGGTTTATTCAGTTTATATGGCCTATATCTATTTCTTCTGCGATTTTATTATATTAGTAGTCAGAGCAGGGAAGTGCGATTTTACGCCTTGTCAGGGTTAACGGTTGTCACTGGTTATATGGTTTATGGCCTTAGTGAAAGTTTCTTTTCAATGAAGCTAGGAATAGGTTATTTCATTATTATCAACTTAGTACTTATTCGCCTAATTAGTTTGACTAAGGTAGGTAGTGATAAACCTTTAGTGCTATTTAATAGAGAGTAATAAAGCGGAAAACATTGTTTTCTCAGAGGGTAAAAGTAGCTGCTGTCCGCTATATGAATAATCTATATAGCGGTTAATTGAGTGGTTATGTTTTTTTGTAAACTTCTTAGTATTAAATGAACGGTATGTTGTCACCCCAGCATCAATCCATACTATTTCCCCACGATTATTGGCAAATACATTGTCAAGATGAAAGTCAGAGAAGACAATGTGATTATCTCTCATAGCTTTAAGACCATCATAAATGGATTTCATGATCGCCCCACGAAGTGCTTCGTTAAGAGTATCTTCTTTTATTAATTTAGATAGCTCTTGAAAACCAGACTGTATCAGGTTTTCCATAACGTAATATCCTAGGAATTCATGGTTAGCACTTGGAACAATACCATATCCCACTTCATGGATTGTGGGAACTTTAAGTCCTAGCTTTGCTAGTAAGCTGCTTCCTTTAACTTCCTTTGTTATACGGCTGTGATTCCATAGTAATTTTAGATATTCATGCCAGCTTCTTGCCCTAATAAATTTAATGATGAATTTTGATTCATTAAAAATTCCTACGAGAGAAGGAGTATGATCGACTAAAATATCATCAACTAAATTTTCATTGAGCTTTAGTTTGGATCTTGTTGTTAAAAAGAGCTGTGTTCTTTTATTCGAAAGGTGAAAGGTAGACAGTTTAATCATTCATTATTGCTCATTAGTGCTCGATCAATACGAGCTAGTTTTCGTTCCAAACCTTTCCAAGCTTTATCTATTGACGTGTTTACAAGGCTCTGTAATCTAATTGTAAGAGGGTTTATATTGGAATTACTCACGCCATCAATAATCAATAGATTTACTCCATTCGGCGTTCTTTCGCAGCTTATATTTGATGGGCTTATATCTCTGACACAAATTTTATTAGAAATAAGGTAGTTTTTTAACTCATTAAGTTGGGGTTGAATCCATTCGATTGAGAACTCTTGCGATTCTAAACATTGACGTAGGGTTTTTGAAACTTTTTTGTCATAGTCTCTAATTAAATCAAACGTATAACCTAACCCCTTATCTGTTTTTACCGTCCCTCGAAATACTGAAATCTTTGATAAATCAGTGTTTTTTTTATTTAGAAAATTAAAATAACTAACTTCTCGCTTAGACTGTTTGTTATCACTAATAGAAACTTTAATACAGAGGTTGGAGTCATGAGGATGCTGATAACAAACACGGTCACGGCCTTTTCCAACAATAAGCTCGTCAGTTAAATAAATTTCATTATTCATTATTCTTGAATGCCCTTAAAAATCATTTAAAGAACTGAGTTCTTTAACATCAACCATTTCTATTTTAAGTGATGTATACAAGGAATAGAGCTGCTCTGATACGGAGGTTTTGTCTTCTAGTGCAGCAATAACCCTTAAGTCTGGACGTAACCAGCGTGCATTTAATAATACGCTAGAAAAATCGCCAAGAATGGTTCTATTTTTTGGAAATATTAACAAAAGCGCTTCAAAGTTAACTTGCTTAGGAATCAATTGGCACCCAATCGCTTGTAGTTCTAAAGCATCTTGCTTTATATCGCGAGGATGATATTTGACAGCAATATTTTTTCCCTGAGCTGTAAGTTGTGATATCAAGCTAATAAGTGAGTCTTTGTAGTGCTTGTTTTTAGCAATAATAGATTCATGAGGTAACGCGATAAGAACATCAATCGCTTGGATGGAATCGAAGTCAATATCCTTTGTTGCTAAGAGTTGAGCTGAGAAATTATTGAGGCTGTCGGACTGTAACCACTCTGAGGAAAGCTCTATAAGATTTTTTTCTTCTAGCAAGGGATGTACGAGATTTGGGAATGCAGCATAAACATTGGTTACCCAAGCAGATCCGCCAATAGTTGGAGGGTTTTTCCACCAAAAGCCATAGGCTATTTTTTTGATAGTACTATCAACTAGCATGTCGCCAACGCCCAGCGATGGCGGTCTACCTAAATAGGTATATGTACCTTCATCGATGTAATTACCTTCTGCTCCACCATACTCTTGGCTTTTAAACATGGAATATTGAAATTCAATGCGGCGATCATTGCCAGTATAAATTTGAGCAGGTTTAAATTGTTCAATGATTACATCAAGTGCTGAAAAAATTTCTTTTCTTGAGTTACGCTTCTCTATAAACCCTTTAATACGACCAGGAAAAATATAAGTTTCTTCAAAGGGAGAATCATTCCACTTATTTACTTGCTCATAATAGAAATTATCATTAGTACTTACTTGATCAATAAAAACCAATATATTCTTTTTATCTGAACGCTGAGAGGCTATGGCAGATGCTAGAAACAAGTGCAACGGTGTGGACACTAAGTATATTTCATAATCCGTCATATATTATTTCACTTCCATTATTTAAATTTGAGATTGACTTAAATTGTGTCATTCATATTAACGATATTTTTATTTAGCATGAGTAACGTGGCCAATGTGTAAGCTCGTTACGGTCAGGCTATGTTAACCATGATAAATATTTTATTGCTGTTGTTCGTAGGCTAACCTGACCATATTCTAACATTGATCTAAAGAATAATAGGAGGCTCCTGTCATTATCCGATCAAATATATCTAGAGCATCATGTTTGGTAAAAAGGCCGTTCTTAGCGCTTGGCCAATACTCAACTTCGGATTGATGAATGAATAATACTGATGATCTAGACCTTAAGGCAATAGGTGTTGTTTTGGATTCAAGCGCCACCAGTATCGCGAAACAGTGTTTTCCACCAATATTTATCTATCTCCAATCTTTATTATTGACTAGAAATATACCCATATTGATTTGGGTTATAGCCATTTTCCTTGATGGTATTATATACCGATATTAATCTTTCGTATTCAAGCTTGCCTAGATTTGCAGATACTGACCCGAAATATTGCCAACCAAGATCATCTTTTGTTGATAAACCTAGTTTATGGGATTCCTACGATGGAGTATTCTAAGCATTAACATCAACACAAGCGCGTAAGAGTTTTCATCTGGAGTTGATGTGTTCCTAAGTATTATTATTGCTATTGGGTGGTATTTTTAGAAGTTAACATTGTCACTGTTTAATACAGGTCTAATCAAGCTAGGGCAGAGCCGCTGATCTCTTTAGCGCTGTTTTATTTAGTCTTGAGAGATGAGCTGTTGGTCTTCGTTGACTTTGGGCTGCAAGTATAAAAACTGTGTATCAGCGATACATTAATACACAGATTTTTTAGTATCTATCTAATATTATTCCAAATAGCCAAGCTAGGCTCTGCCTGATTCATGGTATAGAAGTGAATTCCCGGCACCCCCTGATCCAGTAGATTCTGGCTTAAGTTAGAAACAACTTCTTCGCCAAACTTTACAATGCTCTCACTGTCATCGCCATAAGCTTCTAGCTGTTTACGAATCCAACGAGGAATTTCAGCACCACAAGCATCTGAGAAACGTGCCAGTTTCGAATAGTTGGTGATTGGCATAATGCCTGGAATAATTGGAATCTCGATGCCCATGGCTTGTACACGGTCAACGAAGTGGAAGTAGCTATCTGCATTAAAGAAATACTGGGTAATCGCGCTGTCGGCTCCGGCTTTTACTTTACGCTCGAAGTTCTTTAAGTCGGCTTCAAAGCTCGGTGCTTGCGGGTGCATTTCAGGGTAAGCAGCAACTTCAAGGGTGAAGTGGTCTCCTGTTTCTTGGCGGATAAATTCAACCAGTTCGTTGGCGTAGCGTAATTCACTATTGGCCATGCCAGCGCCAGAAGGTAGATCGCCACGCAAGGTCACGATGCGCTTGATGCCCATCTTTTTATAGTCGAGCAAGATTTCGCGTAAATCGGCTTTACTATCACCCACACAGGATAGGTGTGGCGCGGCGGCAATGCCTGATTCTTGTACGGACTTTACGATGGAACGAGTGCGGCCACGAGTGGAACCGCCAGCGCCATAGGTTACCGAGATAAATTCAGGGTTTTCTTGGGCCAAGCGATCGCGTACTTTTAATAATTTTTCCGTGCCCGCATCGGTTTGAGTTGGGAAAAATTCGAAACTTATTTTGGCCATAACAGCTCCTTTTAGCTTATTGGCGGCAAAAAAAAGACAGACCGAAAGAATCGACCTGTCTCAATATAAATATTTTCAGAGCCTACTTATGGCAGGCTCTGATGCTACTCATTTAAATAAAGAATAAGTAGGGTACGAATCTTTAGTACTTAATATTAGTACTTATAAGACTCTGGCTTGTAAGGGCCTTCAACTGGAACATTGATGTAGTCAGCTTGCTCTTGAGTCAGCGTCGTCAAAACGCCACCAAAACCAGCAACCATGTCAGCAGCCACTTCTTCGTCTAGTTTCTTAGGAAGAACACGAACGTAGATGTTTTCAGCTTTATCAGCTTCTGCAAGATCAGCAAATTTAGCATCCCAAAGATACATCTGAGCCAATACCTGGTTAGCGAAAGAACCATCCATGATACGGCTTGGGTGACCTGTTGCGTTACCTAGGTTAACCAAACGGCCTTCCGAAAGAAGGATCAAATGATCGTTGCCTTCGCCACGAATTACCTTATGAACCTGTGGTTTAACTTCTAACCATTCCCAGTTTTCACGCATGAACGCCGTATCGATTTCGTTATCGAAGTGACCAATGTTACTAACAACCGCGCCAGACTTAAGTGCTTGCAGCATGTTCTTATCACATACGTTGGCGTTGCCGGTCGTAGTAACAATCAAATCAGTCTTAGAAAGAAGATCTTTGTTGATGCCTTCCATCGTGCCAGTATTGATACCGTCGATGTAAGGAGAAACCACTTCAAAGCCGTCCATGCAGGCTTGCATTGCACAGATAGGATCGATTTCAGAAACACGAACAATCATGCCTTCTTGGTTCAGCGATTGAGCAGAACCTTTACCTACGTCACCGTAACCGATAACCAAGGCTTTCTTACCCGCAAGAAGGTGGTCAGTACCACGCTTGATCGCATCGTTCAAAGAATGACGACAGCCATATTTGTTATCGTTCTTAGATTTCGTAACTGCATCGTTTACGTTGATGGCTGGAACTTTAAGTTCGCCTTTTTCCATCATTTCTAATAAACGGTGAACACCGGTAGTCGTTTCTTCAGAAATACCGTGAATAGCAGGTAGCATCTGAGGGAACTTGTTATGAACCATTTCAGTTAAGTCACCACCATCATCAAGAATGATGTTGGCATCCCAAACTTTGTCAGAACCCGTTGTCGCCAAAATAGTCTGTTCAATACACCACAAAAATTCTTCGTCTGTTTCGCCTTTCCAAGCAAAAACAGGAACGCCAGCAGCGGCAACCGCAGCAGCAGCGTGGTCTTGTGTAGAAAAGATGTTGCAAGAAGACCAGCGAACTTCAGCGCCAAGGTCGACTAACGTTTCAATCAATACAGCAGTCTGGATAGTCATGTGGATACAACCCATGATCTTCGCGCCCGCTAAAGGTTGTGCTTCTTTATACTTAGCACGCAATGCCATCAATGCAGGCATTTCGCCTTCAGCGATATCAATTTCCATGCGGCCCCAAGCAGCATCAGCAGCAAAGGCTTCAGCCGTTTTAGCGGCAACGCTATAATCTGTAAATGTAGTCATATTCTTTCTCTTCAATTCTATTAAATTAGATAGCTATTAATTCGGACTATACGTTTGCTGCAGCTTTCAGTGCATCAATCTTATCAGTACGTTCCCAAGTGAAAGCAGTGAAAGTCTTAGACTTCTTCTCACCACGATCTTCATATTCGTACGTATGTTCAAATGGCTCGCGACCAAAGTGACCATAAGCCGCTGTGATTTGATACATAGGATTCAATAACTCTAGCTGGTTCTGAATAGCGTATGGACGCAGGTCAAAAACTTCACGAATTACTTTCGCCAACTCGATATCTGTAATTTTGCCAGTACCAAATGTATTCACAGAAATCGACGTAGGCTCTGCAACACCAATCGCGTAAGACACTTGAATTTCGCAACGTTCAGCCAGTTCAGCGGCAACGATATTTTTGGCTACATAACGACCCATGTAAGCGGCAGAGCGATCTACTTTTGAAGGATCTTTGCCCGAGAAAGCACCGCCGCCGTGACGTGCCATGCCGCCATACGTATCAACAATGATCTTACGACCAGTAAGACCTGCATCACCAACAGGTCCGCCGATAACGAATTTACCCGTTGGGTTAATGTGGTAAAGCGTATCTTCGGTTAACCATTCAGCGGGTAAAACATGCTTAATAATATTTTCTAAAACCGCTTCGCGTAAATCTTCTAGAGAAATACTTGGGTCATGCTGAGTCGAAAGAACAACGGCATCTACTTTAGGCTGGTCGCCCTCGTAGTTAATCGTTACCTGAGACTTAGCATCTGGGCGCAACCAAGCAAGAGTGCCATTACGACGCAATTCCGCTTGGCGCTGAACCAATAGGTGCGCGTAATAAACAGGGGCAGGCATTAACGATTCAGTTTCGTTAGTCGCATAACCAAACATTAAGCCTTGGTCACCGGCGCCCTGATCTTCTGGTTTAGCACGGTCAACACCTTGGTTAATATCTACCGACTGCTTACCAATGCCGTTAAGTACGGCGCACGTTGCGCCATCAAAACCGACATCAGAGCTGTTATAACCAATGCCTGTAATTACATCACGTACGATGTCTTCAAGGTCTACATAACAAGACGTTGTTACTTCGCCAGCAACAATCGCCATGCCGGTTTTAACCATAGTCTCTACCGCAACCCGTGCGTGTGGATCGCGGGCAATAATGGCGTCCAGAACCGCATCAGAAATCTGATCGGCCACTTTATCTGGGTGTCCTTCTGAAACGGACTCAGACGTAAAAATCGAATATTCGCTCATACTATCTCCTAATCTAACTAGGCCTATTAATCTATATACGCTCTATGGCCTTATGCCGCAGCGCGCCGGAATGTTCTGAATTGGATTTGGAATCCATTTCGTAAAGCTAAAAACTGTGTTTGCTCTTCTATTAACTGAGCTTCTTTGGCCCAGCTGGTTAAATCTTCAGGAGCAAACCCTAACCACAGATCACCGCAAGATTCACGGGCCCATACTTGGTCGTGGGCACACAAATCGGTAATTAATAAACAACCACCGGGCTTCAATAATTTGGCGCTGTGGTTAAAAATCTCTTTCGGTGCAGGTACGTGATGCAGCACCATATTGCAGGTGACTAAGTCGGCCTGTATCGCTTGATCTAACGCGATCTTGCAATCACCAAGAACTAACTCAATATTCTCTAAATTCTGCTCGGCCACTTTTAATCTGGCTTTTTTCAGCATGGCTTCTGATACATCTAAACCGATGACTTGCTGAAAACGCTGACTCAATGCGTTAAGTAAATAACCTTCACCGGGGCCAATCTCTAACGCCGTACGCGTTTGCTGTAAATTTAGCGTAGCCACTAAATCTTCTAAGGTTTCGCCGTATTGTTCATGAGAGGCAATTAAGTCCTGTTTTTCATGAAACTCACTTGCGTGCTTAGTAAAAAACTCTTGTGAGTTCTTTGCTCGTTCTTGATACAAGCCTTGTAAACGCTCGGTGATTATTTTTC
>Ga0209305_1001029_pt1 | contig 18660 bp, 25 predicted proteins | sample COGITO_mtgs_1103_FD_184792 | JGI IMG/M metagenome (GOLD analysis project Ga0209305, IMG submission 184792) | Pelagic marine microbial communities from North Sea - COGITO_mtgs_110321 (SPAdes) (version 2) | ecosystem: Environmental > Aquatic > Marine > Epipelagic ...
TATAAACTCAGATATTAAAAATGAGAGGGTAACACCATACGTTATGAATCAGATGAACTTCTTAATGTCTATGGTGATTGCAAGTAATCTTGATATATTGAAAGATGCAAAAGAAAGATGCAGAAAATTCTAAAAACCCCTTGAAATTTCAAAAAAAGTCCTTATAATAGTAGTATGGTGTTATAAATACCATTGTGATGCCCATTAGGGGTCACATAACAATAACTTGCTTAATAAAGGAGAAAACTATGACTATCTATGACGATGTCTTCGGGAAATCATTCCCATTCGCAATCGGGTTCGACAGAACTCTACAACTATTAGAACGTGCTGATACACATTCTAATGTAAACTATCCACCTTACAATATTGTAAAACACGATGCAGAGAACTTCTCTATCGAACTTGCAGTAGCTGGATTTGATAAGAAAGATATTTCAATCTCAAAAGAGAAAGAAGTTCTTGCAATTGAAGGTAAACAAAAGGATGGAGAGGAACTTGAGTATGTCCATAAAGGACTTGCATCACGTTCATTCAAAAGAACATTCACACTTGCAGACGATATAATCGTTAAAGGTGCAGACATGAAGAATGGTATTTTGAGTGTTAGTTTAGAGAGAATTGTGCCTGAGGAAGACAAACCTCAAGAAATCAAAATTTCTTAAAAAACCCCTTACAGATACACCTGTTATGAGTTATAATAGGTGTATCTTTTTATATTATGGAGAAAAAAAATGTCAGAAGAAATTCATATGGGTAAACCACTAGAGGTAGGAATGTCCTTACCCGAAGTAATAGTCCCAGTCAGAGTCGATGGAGACTTTGTAATGTTAGACACTAAAGAACAATTTGCAGATAAGAGAGTAATCTTATTTGGATTGCCTGGTGCATTCACCCCAACATGTTCATCACAACAATTGCCTGGCTTTGAGAAACTATTCTCTCAATTCCAAGAAAAGGGAATTGATGAAATCTATTGTGTATCAGTTAACGATTCATTCGTAATGAATGCATGGTTTGATGGTCAAGGGATTGAAAATGTGAGACCACTTCCCGATGGGAATGGTGAGTTTACACATGAGATTGGTGCAGAATGTAGAAAGTCTAATCTAGGTTTTGGTATGAGGTCTTGGAGATATGCAGTTGTAGCCAACAATGGTATTGTTGAACAGGTGTTTATTGAAGAAGGATATCAAGACAATGCAGAGAACGACCCTTACGAGGTATCAACACCCGAAAACGTTCTAGAAAACCTCTAGACAATACTACGCTAAATATAGTATAATAGGTTTATGTCATATAGAGTAATCAAAACATATGGAAATGATACTGGATTATCATGTGCATTCCGTCAATGGAAAGCAGATAGTCACTGCAATCTAATACATGGATATGCATTAGGTTTTGAAATTACTTTTGAGTCAAAGACACTAAACGATAAGAATTGGGTTATTGACTTTGGAGATTTGGGGGTATTAAAAGATTTTCTTAAAAAGTCTTTTGACCATACAACTGCAGTTGCAGAAGACGACCCAAACCTTATTGAGTTTACTAACCTAGAAAAATCGGGTATGATTAACTTGTTCATTATGAAAAATGTAGGATGTGAAGCATTTGCACAATTAGTGTATGACTTCTGTTCAACCACTTATGATGACGACAGAGTTAAAGTCGTATCAGTAAGATGTTTTGAACATGGAGCAAATAGTGCTGTATTCGGAAATTTTTAGAAGTATTCAAGGTGAAGGTCATTACACGGGAGTCCCAACTGTTTGGTTGAGATTCTTTGGTTGTAATTTAGAGTGCAATGGATTTGGTCAGACCAATCCTAAAGACCCATCTACATATGAACTACCTTACGAAAAGATTGACCTAACAGAGATAACATCCGTAGAGGAATTACCAGTATTTAAATACGGATGTGACTCTTCTTATTCATGGTCTAAAAAATTTGCAAAGATACAAAAGAAAGGAACACCCGAAGAGGTTGCAGAGAACCTTCAATCTCTGATTACATCAGACCAATATCATATTGCATTTACTGGTGGAGAACCATTACTACCAGCTGCACAAAAGAATATGGTAAAGATAATGGAACATATGAACCATCATGACATTACCATTGAAACTAATGGTACTCAACAACTTAAAACAGAATTTCACAATTACTTTTCATTCTATGACAAAGAGTTATTCTTTTCAATCAGTCCTAAGATACAGGGAACTAGTGGAGAGATAGATGCAGTCAAACCCGAAATCATTAAAACATATCATGACCTATCTGATAAAGGTCAACTTAAGTTTGTTTGTAATGGAACCGATGAGTCATGGGAAGAGATTGAAAATGCAATACAAGATTGTAGAGACCTAGGTATTGAATATCCAATATGGATTATGCCTGTAGGTGCATTAGAAGAAACACAAAAAGATAATGCAGCTATGATTGCAGAACAAACAATGGATAGAGGATACAATGTATCTGCAAGAGTTCATTGTTACATATGGGGTAACCAAATAGGAACATGAAGATGATAACCGACCAAAAAGAAACTGTTAGAAATAAAACAGTTCTTCTTTATAGTGGTGGAATGGATTCACTTATTATTGACCAAATAATGAAACCCGATGTGTTGCTAAATATAAGTATGGACTCTAACTATGATAAGAGAGAAAGGTTATCAATGAAGTATGATGACCGAATGATATTCTTAGATGATGTTCTAAATCTAGGACAATATGAAAGAGATGATGCAATTATTCCAAATAGAAATGCACACTTAGTGTTACTTGCATCTCATTATGGAGAGACAATACTACTAGGAAGTGTGAGTGGAGATAGGTCGTTTGATAAAGATGAAAAGTTCTATATGAGAATGGAAGACTTACTTAATCACATGTGGCAAGAACAACATTGGACAGAGGAGAGAAAGTTTGAAGTTTACTCCCCGTACAAAGATAAAACAAAAACAGAATTAGTAAAAGAGTTCTTAGAAAACGAAGGACAAGTAACTGCACTTGCAGAATCATATTCATGTTATGAAGGTGGAGAAAAACATTGTGGAACATGTAAAGCTTGTTTCAGAAAATGGGTTTCATTAGAAAATAATGGTATTAAATTTAAGGATTATTGGATTGATGACCCTAAATCTGCAAACTGGGTTGACGAAATTAAAGATGCAGTGTATACTAGAAGTTATCGTGGAAAAGAAGACGAAGATATTCAAAAAGCAATGGGATGGTAAATTATGAAATATGATGCAGAGTTAGGAAATAAAGTAAAGGAACATCTAGAAAGTCTAGGTGTAGAAACACCAATGAATGGTGGAAGAAGTGATAATGTAGATGAAATGGCAGGTGCTTTTCATACCATTATGGAAAGAATAGGTTGTGATATGCATGACGACAGTATGAAGGATAGTCCTCATAGAGTTGCATCAATGTATATCGATGAGTTATTCGTAGGGATGGATTATAACAAGTTCCCTAAATGTACTACATTTGAAAACAAGTATGGATTTGATTCAATGGTAGTTCAAAAAAATATCATTGTTAAGTCAGTATGTGAACACCATTTTCAAACAATTTATGGTAAGTGTCATATTGCATACATCCCAAATCCTGACACTGGATATGTTGTTGGGTTATCAAAACTAAATCGTGTTGCAAACTTTTTTAGTCGTAGACCACAAGTACAAGAGAGATTATCAGAACAGATTTTTAGAGCTCTACAATTTATTTTGGGAACAGAGGATGTTGCAGTGTTTATGGATGCAGACCATTTTTGTGTTAAAGCAAGAGGTGTTGAAGATGTAAACTCATCAATGACTACATCTAGATTAGGTGGTGCATTCTTTGATGATGATAAAACTCGTAATGAGTTTATGACTATTATATCTCAACAACGATGATTAGCATACCCGACTTAATTGGTTTTATAGGTGTGGGGATATTAATATCTACCTATGCACTTTTACAACTTGATAAAATTGACCCAAAAGGTTTTTGGTATAGTTTTAATAATCTATTAGTTGCAATATTAGTTACAGTAAGTTTAGCTTACACACCCAATCTTGCAAGTCTAGTAATAGAGTTCTTTTGGTTTATAATTAGTGTGTTCGGATTATGGAAGTTTTACACTAGATGATTAACTTTGAATATGTAATCTCGGGAATGACCATGGGGACAGGTGACTTGTATTACAAGAACCATGTCCTAAAACCCTACGCAGACACATTTAATAATAAGGTTACACATATTGACAACAAGTATTCTAATCAGAATGTATCTATGTTATTCAATTCACATTGTGAACCTAAACATGGAGAAGTTATAAATGAACTTATGCCTTCATGGCATAATCTTTTTGCAGATAGTGGTGGTCTTCAGTTATCAAGAACTAAGAAAGGATTAACTCCCGAAGTCAAAGACAAGATTTACAAACACCAAGGAAAATATTCAAATGTTGGAATGATATTTGATGATATCCCAACAGAGTTTGATGGGACAAATACTGGTTGGTCAATGAAGACTTCTACAGCTGGTAGGAGATTTGCAAAGGAACTTATTGAAGAGAAATCTAAATCAACACTTGCAAATGTTAAAAGACAGATACAAGTGTTTGAGGAAATGAATTCAGAAACCCAAGTGTCACTTATTGTTCAAGGACAAGATGTGGACTCTCAGAGAGAATACATTGAGACCATTGTTAATGGGTTAACAGACGATGAACTAAAAAGATGTGCATCAATATCATTATCATCTGCATGTAGTGGAACAGGATTCACTAACAGAATGGAAATGTGTTATGCAGTATCAGAGTTTCAAATACCAATGGAACTTAAAAAGAATATCCATTTACTAGGTGTCGGTTCTCATGAAATGATGACTGCATTTTTTGTATCACCCGAGTACTTTAACTTTGTTGAAAATGTTTCATACGACTCATCTACACAAGCAAACTCATGGTTCTTTTCTAGATATAGAAATAAAGACTGGAAAAACATAGAGATTGACTCACCAGCAGGTGATTATAGAGAGAGAAGACTTAATGAGAGTAATCCACAGAGAGTATCTAAGATAGACCCTAGGAGTGCAGAGAGGTGTTTTAGAGAACAGTTAATACCTTCTTATGGAGAACTCTATGAGTTAAACAAAGATGCATTTCAATCATATGGAGTTAAATCATTTGAATATCTTATTGAAGAATCCACTAAGTGGTCTTCAAAAAACATAGAAAAAGCAAGACTATATAATAGTGATGATGGTATTCATGGTGCAAAACTATTACCATTCTTTAATCAGATGCAAGTAGTAGAACACTTCATGGATAGAGTTAATCTATTACAGAATGATACCTCATCAATCAAAGACAGGGGATTATCTCAAGTTAAAGATTGGGATATGTTTATTAATGGTTGGTTACCACATCAAGGAACAACAGATAAGTTACCAACAGAATTTGCTGGGAGTTTAAGTGAGTTTTTCTAATACACCTTTATTTGATGCAAAATACTACAGAGTTGTAGAGAATCCCAATGAAGAAGGAGCTGCAATTGAACTTACAGATGGTGACTGGGAAGGTCTTGTTTATCAATATGGTAAGGTGCAATTTGAAGACGGGAAACCTAATATTAACTTTGAAAGAACTATAAGAAGATTACCAATTGGGATAGAAAACACCGAAGATGCAATTAAAGAACTCCTAAATAATGGTGTACTAAATAAAGTCATGGGTGATATTTTACTAGAACTCATTGACGAACAAATCAAACGAGAGGAAAAGAACAATGGCAAGACAATATCATAGATTTACAAGGGACAGTGATGCAGTTGCACACGACCAAGAAGCACATATCTTTAATTGTGAAGAGGGTGAATTGGAAGCACTTAAAACTGCAAATGCTGGTTTCACATGGGTAGAACTAGTTGCAGATGCAGACGTACCCGACCCTGCTTAATTAAAGGAATAGATTATGAATAGAGAAATTTTAAAAGAACAAATTAAACGTCACGAAGGTGAAGTACTAGAAGTCTATGCAGATTCACTAGGATACTTAACACTAGGTGTCGGACATCTTATCAAAGAAGGTGATAGTGAACATGGACAACCTGCTGGAACACCAGTAAGTCAATCTACTGTTGATGCATACTATGAATCAGACTTTGACAAACACGTAGAAGAAACTGTACATGTATTTGAATCAAAAGGTGGAGAAGATTTCTTCAATCTACCCGAAGACATTCAACATGTATTAATTAACATGACGTTCAACTTAGGTGGAACAAGATTCAGTAAGTTTAACAACATGTGGAAAGCAGTTGTTTCCGAAGACTGGAAGAAAATGGCAGTCGAAATGGAAGACAGTCGTTGGTTCAGACAAGTAGGTAGAAGGTCAAAAGAATTACAGGAATTAGTATTAAATGTCTAATAATGATAAAGAAGTCAAGTGTTTAAGACTTGAGAACGGAGATACAATCATTGGATTTGTATCAGAACACGGAGTAGTTGGTAAGACTTCATACACCATTGAAGATACCCATGCATGTATCATTCAAGTAGATGGAGGCAACATGGAAGTTGCACTTGCACCTTGGTTACCATATGCAAAGGACTATACCTTTAATATTAAAGCTGTAAGAGTGGTGACAACATTTTCACCAAGACCACAATTGGAAACTAACTTTAGAGTTCTTATCGGTAAACAACGAGGTAAGTAATGACAGATTTTACGTCAAAAGTCCTCAATGCACAAATCAAACAAGCTGATGCAATGATTGATAAACATAAAATCAATGTGGAAATCCTCACAAAAAATGCAGTAGGTGTTGCAGAACATCCCGACACAATGGAAACAGTAGAGAAAGAACTAGAAAGAATTTCATACTGGTCAGATATCAAGTCTGCTATTCTAAATAATTTCGATTTCGAGAACAAAAGAACATTGACAGAATAGACCCATTGTAGTATAATAACTACATGGATTTCTATACAAACGTATGTCGAACAAGAGACAAAATTCTTGTAACAGGTTACAAAGGTAACGAAAAACAACAACTGTCGGTTGCATATCGACCAAATCATTACGTACCATCTAAAAAAGGGGAGACTGCATACAGGTCTCTTGATGGTAGACCACTTGAGGTTGTCAATCTCAATTCAATGGGTGGTGCAAGAAAGTTCAGAGAAAGTTATCAAGGAACCAGTGGATTTGAAATTCATGGGTATGACAAATACATCTACACTTACATTGCAGATAAATTCCAAGGTGATATAAACTTTGACCCAAAGAAAATTAAAGTTGCAACACTTGACATTGAGTGTGAGTCAGAAAACGGATTCCCCGAACCCAAGCTTGCAGAAGAAAAAGTTAATGCAATAACAATCAAACCATTCCGACATAATCCACAAACATTTGGTATAGGTGCATGGGATGAATGTCCACCTAATGTTAATTATCATGAGTGTGTTGATGAAGCACAACTTCTAACGGAGTTCATTAAGTATTGGAGAAAGGAAAAGTTTGATATCATAACAGGTTGGAATGTAGACTCATTCGATATGACCTATCTTTGTAATCGTGTTGACAAACTATTTGGTGAAGGAGAACATAAGAAGTTCTCTCCATGGAACATGTCTGATGTCAGAGAATACAGAAACCAATATGGTAAGATGGATATGACATTCACTCTTTATGGAATTAACATACTAGATTACCTAGACCTTTACAGGAAACATACATTTGTTAATCAAGAGTCATACAAACTTGACCACATTGCACATGTCGAACTTGATAAAAATAAGTTAGATTACTCTGAATATGGTTCATTACATAAACTATATCAACAGAATTATTCCAAGTATCTAGAGTATAATGTTAAAGACGTAACACTTGTAGAAGACCTAGAAGATAAACTAGGACTATTAGAGTTAACTTACTCAATGGCTTACAATGCAAAGTGTAACTATTCAGATACATTCGGAATGGTCAAGTACTGGGAAACAATTATATACAATTTCCTCAAAGAACAGAACATCCAAACACCACCACAAAGATTAGACAGAACCAAACACAATCAAATTGTCGGTGCATATGTTAAGGAACCTCTTGTAGGGAAACATGATTGGGTTATGTCATTTGACTTAAACTCACTCTATCCTCACATTATTATGCAACATAACATCTCACCCGAGAAGATGATTAAGGGTGGTGCAAGAATGGATGTTAATGTTCAGAAGATGTTGGATGGTGATGCAGACTTATCTGAACTTAAGAAGAACAACAGAACAGTAACACCAAATGGAGTGATGTTCACTAGAAACAAACAAGGTTTTCTTCCCGAACTCATGGAGACATTCTATGATGAAAGAAAGATGTGGAAGAAGAAGATGATTGAGTATCAGATTGAGAAGGAGTCTTGTAAAGAATTAAAACGAAAGAGAGAACTTGATACACTTATCAAACGTGCATACAACAATCAACAGGTCAGAAAGATTGCACTTAACTCTGCATATGGAGCTCTTGCAAACCAATACTTTGCATTCTTTGACCCTAACCTTGCAGAAGCAATCACCATGACAGGTCAGTTAGTTATCAAAACTGCAGAGAAAACAATCAATAAGTGGATGAACGATGTCCTCAAAACTGAAGACAAAGACTATGTGATTGCAATGGATACCGACTCAGTCTACATAACTTTTGACGACCTAGTGTCACAAGTGTTCCCCGAAGACACCGACAAGGGTAAAATATGTGACTTCCTTAACACTATCGGACAAGACAAAGTAGAACAGGTTCTTGCAAAGGGATATGACGAACTTGCAGATTACACTAATGCATTTCAACAGAAGATGCAGATGGGTAGAGAGGTTATTGCAGACAGAGGTATTTGGACTGCAAAGAAACGATATATCCTAAACGTATTTGACAATGAAGGTGTGAGATATGAAACACCTAAACTCAAGATGATGGGTATTGAAACTGCAAAGTCCAGTACACCACAATGGGTCAGAGGTAAACTTACAGATGCATTCAAAGTTGTTATGAACGGAACCGAAGAAGAATTATGGGATTTCGTAGAGACTGCACGAAAGGATTTTAGAAACCTTCCAGTAGAAGACATGGCATCACCAAGAGGATGCAACAACTTACAGAACTACAAAGATACATCAATGATTTACGGAAAGGGAACACCTATTCATGTCAGAGGTGCATTACTTTACAATCACGAATTGGAGAAGAAGAACATCCATAAACGATACGAACTGATTATGAATTCTGATAAGATACGTTTTACATATCTTACACTTCCTAATCCAATCAACGAGAATGTCATTTCGTTTCCAAATGTCCTTCCAAGAGAACTTGACTTGAACAAGTATGTGGATTATGATATGCAGTTTGATAAATCATTCATAGAACCATTGAAAGCAGTCATTGGGTTAATTGGATGGAATGTTGAACCAGTTGCAAGTTTAGATTCATTTTTTTCATAAATAAAACTATGTCTACTAAGAACTTTAAACAAGCAGAATTCCATGTAACAATCGTTAAAATCGTGGACGGCGATACAGTTGATGTCGACATAGACTTAGGTTTCTCTACTGTTCTAAAAAAACAGAGAGTTCGCTTGATGGGTATAGACACCCCCGAGTCTAGAACAAGAGATAAAGTAGAAAAACTATTTGGAAAAGCTGCAAAATCACATCTTAAACATCTTCTTTCAGAAGGTGAAATCACATTAGTCTCTCATGATAAAGGAAAGTTTGGAAGAATCCTTGGTGAATTATTTGTTAGTCATGAAGAAACAGACGAAGATTGGATGGATGAATCAGAAGGTCATCGAACCTTTGAAGGACAACATAGAGTATCAGTCAATCAACAAATGATTAATGACCATCATGCAGTGGAATACACTGGTGAGAACAAAGATACTACAGAAGCAAGACATTTAGAACATCGTAACCTTTTATTAGAGAATGGAACTGTTACTCAAGAACAGGTGGACGAGGTATCATAATGATTATCACGATAATGGATTGTTTTTATATAATGATGATTGCAGTCATATTCGGATTCATAATTCATCTAGAAGTTCAAATTAGACTTCTAAGAGTCATGATGGAAGAACACACCAAAGTTTCAGGCAATATGAAAGATTGTTATGATAAAATTCAAAAACTAGAAAAAAAACTCTAAAAACCCCTTGTAAATTTCACCAACCATGTGTATAATAGATGTATACATTATGGAGAAGTGTTATGTCATTTTTAAAAGATTTAGTAAAAGCATCGGGAAACGAATATGCAAATATAGTTTCTGATGGTGTTGCAGCTGGAGATGTAGATTCGTTTATTGATACGGGTTCTCATATCTTCAATGCACTATTAAGTGGTTCACTATATGGTGGACTTCCCTCAAACAAAATTACTGCAATAGCAGGTGAATCTGCAACAGGTAAAACCTTTTTTGCACTAGGTATGGTTAAACAATTCCTAGAAGACAACAAGGATGCCGCAGTAATTTACTTTGAATCTGAATCTGCAATATCGAAAGATATGATTGAATCAAGAGGAATAGACTCATCAAGAGTTGTTATCGTTCCTGTTGTGACCGTGCAAGAGTTCAGAAATCAAGCAATCAGTATACTGGATAAGTATGCAGAAACCCCAAAAGAAAAACGACCACCTATGATGTTCTGTTTAGATTCACTTGGTATGTTATCAACAACCAAAGAAATCGAAGACACTGCAGAAGGTAAAGAGACCAAGGATATGACTCGTGCTCAAATCACCAAAGGTGCATTTAGAGTATTGACGTTGAAACTAGGTCGAGCAGGTATCCCTATGATTGTTACAAATCACACATATGATGTGATTGGTTCTATGTTCCCTCAAAAAGAAATGGGTGGTGGTAGTGGACTCAAGTACGCTGCATCATCAATTATCTATCTCTCTAAGAGAAAGGAAAAGGAAGGAACGGAAATCGTTGGTAATATCATTCACTGTAAGAATGCAAAGTCAAGATTGACTGTTGAGAACAGAGTGGTTGATGTAAGGTTATCATACGACAAAGGGTTAGACAGGTACTATGGTCTATTAGACATGGCACTTGCACTAGGTGTATTTGAGAAAGCATCTACAAGAGTTAAACTTCCAAATGGTAAAACCGAATTTGGTAAGACGATTAATAATAACCCCGAGAAGTACTTCACACCCGAAGTGATGGAAAAATTAGAACAAGTAGCACAGGAATACTTTAAATATGGAAACACGAATAGAACAGACAATTCTGAAGAATCTGATTCAGAGTGAAGAGTTTACACGGAAGGTCATCCCGTTCATAAAGGACGAGTATTTCACCGACCAAACAGAGAGGACAGTATTTACAGAAGTAAAGGATTACTTTGACAAATACACCAAAGCACCAACAGTCGAAGCACTTCTCATAAACCTTGATAACAATACCTCGTTAAACGAGAATGTGGTAAAAGGTTCTAAGACAATAGTTGATGCAATTGGAAAATCCAATGAACCTACTCCATCCGAATGGTTGGAAAACGAAACTGAACAATGGTGTAAAGATAGAGCAATCTATATTGCAGTCATGGATAGTATCGAGGTCATTGATAAGAAGTCTCAGAGGTCAACAGGTGAAATACCCGAACTCCTTAAGGATGCACTTTCCGTGTCCTTTGACGTGTCAATCGGACACGACCAAATTGAAGATAAGGATGCAAGATTTGAATTCTATAATACGGAAGAAGAGAAGTTACCTTTCGATTTAGAATACTTCAATAAGATTACTAAGGGTGGATTACCCAACAAGACACTCAATATCTGTTTAGCAGGTACGGGTGTTGGTAAGTCATTATTCATGTGTCACATGGGTGCAAGTCATTTGATGATGAACAAGAATGTTCTTTACATCACAATGGAAATGTCAGAGGAAAGGATTGCAGAGAGGATTGATGCAAACATCATGAATGTCCCAATGCAAGACTTACCCGAAATGTCTAAGAAGATGTTTGATAAGAAGATTGATAAGATTGCAGAGAAGACTAAAGGTAGATTAATTGTAAAAGAATATCCTACTGCATCTGCACATGTCGGTCACTTCAGACATTTACTACAAGAACTTGATATCAAGAAAGATTTCAAACCCGATATCATATTCATAGATTACCTAAACATATGTGCATCACATAGGATTAAGCCTGGTGCTGGTGCAAACTCTTATACACTTGTTAAGAGTATTGCAGAAGAACTTAGGGGACTTGCAGTAGAGTTTGATGTACCAATCATGAGTGCAACACAAACAACACGAAGTGGTTATGGTTCTACTGATATTGAACTAACAGATACTTCAGAGTCATTTGGATTACCAGCAACTGCAGACTTAATGTTTGCATTGATTACATCCGATGAGTTAGAAGAGTTAGACCAGTTAGTAGTTAAACAGTTGAAGAATAGATACAATGACCCAACCATATTCAAAAGGTTTGTCATAGGTATTGATAGAAGTCGTATGAAGTTGTATGATTGTGAACAAGAAGCTCAAGAAGAATTGATTGAGTCTGCAGTGAATGATGATGTTCCTGTATTTGATAGAGGAAGAAATGACGGACAGAAAAGAGATTTCAACGATTTTAAAATATAAGTTAGGTTATCCGTTTGCAATATTCAGTGTTGATACCACAAAGATTGACACTTGGGTTGAAACACTAGACTTAGATACATTTGTGACAGATGAGTTTACACATAGTTTATGCAGAACATCCAATGGAGTTGAAGATAATTTAAAGATAAATTATGCACCATTGTTGGAAATTGTTGGAGAATATGTTCATCAGTACATAGATGAAATGAGACCTATGTGTGAGATTGATGTCGAAATGGAACACCCATGGGTTAACATTTATGGTCACAACGGGTTTCAAGATTGTCATGACCATCAAGGGCCAGGTGATAATGATTTCTCATGGTCTTATGTTCATGAAAGTGGAAAGTCATCAATAATTTTTAAGAACAGAAATGCAACCAATAGTGACATGAATCTGATACATCTTTTAGACGAGTATAAAGACCAATTTGAATATGTACCTAGTAAGAAAGAGAAAGGAACATTGTATGTATTTCCTTCATCCATATTACATGCAGTCACACCTAACAAATCTAAGTTATTTGACCGAATAACATTTACAGGGAATATTAAAATAAATAGAATCTAAAAAACCCCTTGTCAGTGAGTGTCTTTTTTATGTATAATACAAGTATGAAAAAATTAATAACAATATTAACAGTAGGACTACTCACAGCATGTGGTGGTGGAAGTTCAGTAACACCAATAGAACTACAAACATTAACAACGACTGGTGGTAATCCACCTATGGGTTCATCCCCTATATTGACCACTGTAGTCATTGATGGATATGTAGAAGGTGCAAATGTCTTCATAGATATGAATTGGAATCTAACTCAAGATGAGGGAGAACCAAGTGCAGAATATGATAGTGATACACAATCTTACTTCTTTACGGAATCCCAATTTAGTGCAGTCAATAACTTTTCAACAACGAACTGTTCATTGAATAGGCCTAGGATTGCAGAAGTACCGATAGGTGCATATGACTCGGAACGTGGATATGTAGAAACTGCATATACAATGAGTTATTATCCACCCACATATAATCAGAATAGTGGACGTGCAAATGTGACACCATTCACTACATTGTTTGCAGAATATGTCACTGATGCATTACAAGGTGTCAGTATAACAGTTGCAGATAGTTGTGGGTCAACTGCAGATACTGTTTCACAAACAGTTATAGAAAAGGTAGACAGTGTTCTATACGACCTCTATCAAAACTTTAATCAATCAGCAGACCAATTGTATTCAGACTTTATTGCAAGTGGTGATACAGAATTACAAGCAATAGGAGAAAGGATTGTAGACTTCTTAGGAACTATTAACAAGGTTGCAGATGTACTAGAAGACGAATACAATCTTCCTATGTTATCAACCCTAAATCCCGAATTAATATCTACCATTCTAAATGGAACAGAGTTCTCTACCATTACATTCAATCTAATGAATGAAACAGTGGGTGAACAAGTAGATGATGATTTTAGATTTCAGAGACGACATTTGTTCTATAATATTGTTGCAAATGACCAAGGTCAAATATTAGATGCAGATGGTAATCCCATTGTAATTTCTTCAACCACGTTAAGTGAAGTTGCAGATACATCTATATCAGAGAACTATGAATCAATAGGAAATACTTTTGAAACACCAGTTATCATTGCAATAGAAGTAATCAATGGTGTATCCGATAGTTATATAAGATTCTTATCGGGTAATGGACATCTTGCTTACACTATAAGAGGAGACATGAGATTCGTTCAAAATGTTGTTCCTACAGAATCTGATTTTGAAATACGAATGAATAATACAAACAACACATACTATGATTATGACCTACTTGGTCTTATGTCATATAGAGATGTGTATACCATACAGAACATTTACACCGAACTTAATCAACTATCCACTGTAATGTCAAGTTATGATACACTTACATACTTATTGTATAGTGGGGACTTAATTCAATACAATGAAAATAACCATGCATATACCAATGGCCCTTCAACAAGGGAAACATGTGAGGTTTTCCAAGGTGCATCAGTCACAACTTACTATGATACTGAGGGGTATAATATTTGTTCTAATAATATGCAATAAATAGATATACATTATGAAGAAGAACCTCAAGTCTAGTGACGTAATCAGTGCTTTAACTGATAAAATACAGTTGAAGAAAGACTTACGCGTAGCAAAAAAACAAGACGATTCCAAAAAAACTGCTCAAATTTCTAAACAGATTGCAAAAATCGATAAGAAACTCCACTCGATACCATTGAAAAAATCCTAAATAAAGGTATACATTTAGGAGATACTCATGGCATGGGCAGATGAAATAGCAGGTCACAATGAACTTATTGCTGATATGCAAAGACAAAAAGACTGGATTAGTGGTGTAAGCCGTACATGGTTTGTCGGAGAGACAACAGAACCAATAGAAAGAACAGCAGATGGTGCTGTCGGATATTGTAATGCATGGAGAACTGCAAACCCTTCAGCAACAGCAGAAAGTGACCCAGCAGGATACGAACTTTGGGATTACTGGATTAATGGTCAGATGGGTAGTGGTTCTGAGTCTAAAACCAAAGACGAAGTTGTAGTTGAATTAACCAACGGAATAGCATCTATTACTGCAGATAGAGATGCTTTACAGGCAAAAATAGACAACGGAGACGTTGACGCAGGTTAACACACCTTTTCAATTCTTATAAATAGTAGATACAGAGAGAGTATTTACTATGGCAGTCAAAAACCTACATTTAGAACATCTAGAAGACGAAATCATTAATAATGGTATCGATGGTGGTCGTGCAGCCATAAACTTCCTACAGGGTCTTAGAGACATGATGAAAGGGAAGTCTAAGAAAGGAGTAAACATGACTGTTAAGTGGGACGGAGCTCCTGCTATCTTTTGTGGAAAACATCCCGAGACTGGTCAATTCTTTGTTGCAAAGAAGTCCCTATTCAATAAAGAACCTAAGTTCTATACATCCGAACAACAAATTAAAGATGCACCCGAATTGGGTGGTGCATTAGAGTCTAAGTTCTTAGATTCATTCAAGTACTTGTCTGCACTATCATTTTCTGATGTCTTACAGGGTGACTTAATGTTCACTGATGATAAGAAGATGCAGAAGATGGACAATGGAAACTTCGTCACATTCCAACCAAACACAATCATGTATGCAGTAGATATCGAGTCAGACCTCGGTAAAGAGATTGCAAATGCAAAACTAGGAATAGTATTCCACACTACTTACACTGGTGATTCAATAGAAAATCTAAGTGCATCATTCGGTGCAAACACATCTAAGTTAGGACATAGTAAAGATGTATGGGTAGATGATGCATCATATAAAGATGTCAGTGGTAAAGGTTCAATGACTGCAAAGGAAACACTTAAGTTAACACAAACACTTTCCATGACAGGTAAACAGTTCCATCAAATCAAAAGACCAACACTACAGAAGTTCATGAAGGTACAAGAGACTATTGCAAAGAAAGGTGCTGGTGCAACTTACAAGACCTACTGTAATACACTAATACGACAAGGAAAGTTTAACCCAACATACGCAGGTTATATGAAACACTTTGAGAACTATTGGAGAGACAAGGTAGTTGCAAAGGTTAAGATGGAAAAGACTAAACAAATTAAGAAGGAAATCGGAGAACAACTTTATAATGAACTCAGAAGTATGAAGAAGTTCATAGAGGCACTTACATCATTTATGCTACACTTAGTGGTAGCAAAACAACTTATTATCGTTGCATTAAATAGAGTGAAATCAATAGGTACTTTCGTAAAGACCTCAACAGGATTTCAAACAGTCAACCCTGAAGGTTATGTTGCAATTGATAATGATGGTAAGGCAGTCAAGTTGGTAGACCGAATGGAATTCTCACTAAATAACTTTACAGTTGCAAAGGATTGGGATAAGTAATGAAAACATTCAACGGATTTATAACAGAAGCAAAAAGACCTAAAGGTGCAGTGTTTACCTTTGGTCGTTTCAATCCACCTACAACAGGACATGCAAAGTTAGTTAAACAATTACAAAAAGTTGCAAAAGGATTTGATGTATTACTATTCACTTCACACTCCAATGACCGAAGAAAGAATCCCCTAACACATAAACAAAAGATATCATACCTCAGAAAATTCTTTGGTAAGATTGTTGTCGACTCTACAGTAAGAACTGTATTCGATGTTGCAAATCAATTACAACAACAGAAGTATACTCACGTAAGGATGGTAGTTGGTTCAGATAGAATTAGAGAATTTGAAACACTACTAAACAAATACAACGGAGTGAAAGCACGTCATGGTTTCTATAAGTTTGAAAGTATAGAAGTCGTATCAGCAGGGGAAAGAGACCCCGATGCAGATGATGTCAGTGGAATGAGTGCATCAAAACTTCGTGCATATGCAGAACAAGGAGACTTTGATAACTTTAAAGTTGGAGTCCCGTCAAAGAATGCATCAGATATTCAGAGACTATACAAAGACATTCGTAAAGGAATGGGTATCATGGAGTCAACACTACCCGACTATATGAATGAAGATTTAATTACAGAGGGTGTTTATGACCCAGGCATCTTCAAAGCAGTTTTCCTAATGGGTGGGCCAGGAAGTGGTAAGTCAACAGTAGTAAATAAACTATCTCTTAAGGCAATGGGTCTTAAGTTGGTAAACACTGATAAAGCATTTGAAAATGGATTAAAGAAAGCAGGACTTGGTCTTGATTTAAGAAACATGGATGCAAAGGACAGAGACCCTATCCGTGCAAGAGCAAAGACTATTACTGCAAAGAATATGTCTGCATACATAAGAGGTCGTTTAGGAATGGTATTCGACACTACTAGTGCAAAGGCAGGTAAGATTGCAAAATATAAGAAACAGTTAGATGCACTAGGATATGAATACAAAATGATATATGTAAGTGCATCATTAGATAATGCACAAGCAAGAAACGAAAAACGTGCAAGAAAACTACCACCTGAGATTGTAAAACAAGATTGGGATGCAGCTCAAAAGAATGCACAACAATTTAAAAAAATGTTTGGTAAAGAATTCCTTGAGATTACAAATGATGACGATTTAAAATCTTTAGAAAGTAAAACAACAAAAATTTCAGGTAAACTTATATCATGGAGTTCTAAGTTTCCTAACAATAAACTTGCAACAAACTGGAAAGATTCAGAATTGCAGAAGAAAAAGAGATAAATAGTAGTATGATGACTTTTAGACAACTATTTGAACGGGACTATAAGAAGGAGTATGAAAACTACCATTCTAAACCCGAACAAAAGAAACGTAGAGCTGCAAGAAATGGTGCAAGACGTATTCTAAAAGATAAAGTAGGTATAAAGGGAAAGGATGTACACCATAAAGATAACAACCCTATGAACAATGACAGAACAAACCTATCTATTGTATCAATGAAATACAACAGAAGTGAACCAAGGAAACGAAATGCCTGAAGATTACAAACCAAGTAAACATGAAAGAGGAACAGATGAAGGTCGTAAATGGGCTCAAGAATTCACGCCTGGTCAGTCTGTTGACAGTTTTATTAAAGAAGACATCAAACGACAAAAAGATTTCTCTGCAAAAACATTCAGTCAAGTAGTAGGTAATCCACTAGAAGGTTATCCATATAACGAAGAGATGCAAGTCAATGAAGTTGCACAAGACAAAGATATAGAAGACAAAGAAGGAACACAACCAGCAAAATATCATAAAGGTCTATCAAAATCAACCAAACAAAAAAGAGATGCACACTTCAAAGCAAAGAAGAGTGGTGAGGCACCTGGCGATGCAGATGCAGAAACTAAACCATCTAAACATACTGTAAAAGCAAAACAGATGTTCGGAGAAGACAGTGGTCTTCAGGCAAAAGCAGACAAGTCAGGAATATCAAAAGGTATCTTACAAAAGGTTTACAACAGAGGATTAGCTGCATATAAAACAGGACATAGACCAGGCACTACTGCACCTCAGTGGGCAATGGCACGTGTT
>Ga0209305_1001035_pt1 | contig 18586 bp, 16 predicted proteins | sample COGITO_mtgs_1103_FD_184792 | JGI IMG/M metagenome (GOLD analysis project Ga0209305, IMG submission 184792) | Pelagic marine microbial communities from North Sea - COGITO_mtgs_110321 (SPAdes) (version 2) | ecosystem: Environmental > Aquatic > Marine > Epipelagic ...
TTTAAAAGCATCCATCTATTTATTTTATTAGGTGTATATTTCATTTATTCTGTTAAAATACTAAATCCAATATGAATATTACCCGTTTCTTTATCAACATATAATTCTCTTTCCTCTTGTGTTCCATGACAAGTATCAATAGAGCAAAAGAGAGAACCACCAGCTAACCTAACCTGATTAGAATTTTCTGGCTCTGTAATATCCCATACATTACCTATGATATTTACAGATTCAACAGAAGAAATTGGATACATATTATCTGAGACAATTAACCTATCATCAGAAGATACTAATTCCCAATACTGATAATAAGTTGGAAGACTAACGCCTGCCCATTTACAATATTCAATTGCATCGTTGTAACTAACTTGTGTAACAGGTAAACTGTCTGCAGAAAGATTAATTCCATCAGGCTTTAACCAATTAGCACCATTTACAATTTTATAATCATAAACATCTTGCTGAACAAATGACCAACCATATTGTTCTGCACTAGTTATATACCCTGTAGCATTAATAAATTCTTTAAATTCTTTAACAGAGACTGTTTTAAGGTTGTAGTCTTTTGAACAAGAAAATATTACTAATGATAGAAAGAAAATGATTGTGTAATTCCTCATTTAGTAACAATATTAAAAAAGATTGTTCAAAGTAAGTTTTAGCTTTAAACAATCTTAGATTAAAAATAGTGATCGCGATAGGATTCGAACCTATGACCGTCTGGTTAGAAACCAGATGCTCTATCCAGCTGAGCTACGCGACCTTTTTACTGCGGAGAGACAGGGATTCGAACCCTGGCGACGCTTACACGTCGACAGATTAGCAATCTGCTCCATTACCACTCTGGCACCTCTCCAAAAAGATTTTACAAATTTAGATAAAAAAATGACCTGAAAAAGAAATATTTAATCTTGTTGCTCTAAAAGATTTTTCATTTCCATATAACCAATATTATCTCCAATGGTTCCGTAGATATTCATAAGAGTTCTAATAGCTTCAATATTATTATCAATAGATATTAGATCTTTTAGAATAGGAATACATTGTTTATAAAGATTTTCTCTTAATTCCTTAAGTTCATCATATTTTAAATTATCAGATCTTGAAGTTCCCAAACTATTCATCTGAGATACTATTTCTTGTTCACCCTCTAGAATCAAAGCAACTAAGTTTAAATAACTGTTTTCATTATTTGGATCTAACTCTATAGATTTTTCATAATATGAAATTGCATCATCTTTTTCTCCTAGGTCAGCACTAACAACACCTAAATTATAATAAAGAATAGCATTATTTGGATCTTTTTCAATAGCTTCAGCCATTGCAACCTTAAAAGCTTCTTTATTGCCAAGCTCAAAATAAATATTTGCAGCAGTTATTATTAAACCTACATCATCAGGATTAGATGATCTTGCAGCTTCAATTGCAGTTAATGCTTTATCATTTTGACCTAGTTCTTTGTAGATTAGAGCAATATTTTTAACTATTTCCGGAAATTTTGAATCTGTCTCCTCTTCTCTAGGATTTTCGTAATCTTTTGATTTTTGTATTAAATTAAATTCGGTTTCGGAATTTATCTCAATTTCATCTCCAGATGAGACCTCAGTAATGAAAAATTTTGTTTCAATACCTTCATACTTGATATCCCTTAATAGCTCATAATAGTTAAGTGCTAAAGGATAATCAAGAGAATTAACAGCAGAGGAAGCAGCATAATATAAATATTCTTGATTTGTTTCAGTATTTAAATCATAAACCATTTTAAGTTTTTTAGCTGCACTACTAAAATTTTCAGTTTCATTATCACCTACCGCACTAGTTATGATAGCAGTTTCAAGTTTTCGAATCTCAGGATTTAAAATTTGATCAGTAGTGCCCAAGTTTTTTGACATATCGAATGCTTTCATAGCCAACTCAAAATCTTCCATAGAAGTGTGAATTTTTCCATAAAGCAACATAGCTTGAGATTTGATTTTGTCATCACTTGAATCAAAAAGATCTTTTGCTGAATCTAATAAATCGATAGCAGATGAATATTCACCAGAGATAAAAAACTTATTTGCGTTTCTTAGCTCCTTCTTTTGTGCTGTTAAAAAAAAGACCGTGAATAATAAAGTAAGTAGTATTAGTTTTTTCATATTTCAGTTATTTAAACAGTGTCTCCTGTAAATTCAATTTCGTTAACGTCTTCTAAATCATCCTCATCTTTCATTACTTTAGCAACAGCAGCAATGCTATCACCGTCTTTAAGACTTATAACTTTTACACCTTGAGTTGCTCTTCCCATTACCCTAAGATCTTCAACCTGCATTCTAATAGCAATACCCGATTTATTAATAATCATTAAGTCATCATTATCAGAGACACTTTTCAATGACACTAATTTACCAGTTTTTTCTGTTATAGATATAGTTTTAACACCTTTACCACCTCTATTAGTTAATCTGTAGTCTTCAAGAGATGATCTTTTACCGAAGCCATTTTCAGAAACAACCAATATGTTAGCATCCATATCATTGACAGAAATCATTCCAACAACCTCGTCTTTTTTATCTTTTAATCTAATACCTCTTACACCAGAAGCATTTCTACCCATTGGTCTAGTTTTACTTTCTTCAAATCTGATTGCTTTTCCTGATTGAACAGCGAGCATAATTTGACTATTTCCATTAGTCAGTTTAGCTTCTAGCAGTTCATCTCCATCTTTAATTGTAATAGCATTAATACCATTAGATCTAGGTCTTGAATATTGTTCCAAAGAAGTTTTCTTTACTTGACCCATTTTTGTTGCCATAATTACATAATTACTATTTACATAATCTTCATCCTTAAGATCTTGTGTACAAATGAATGCTTTAACCCTGTCATCTTGTTCTATGTTAATAAGGTTTTGAATAGCTCTTCCTTTTGAATTTTTTGAGCCTTCAGGAATTTCATAAACTCTCATCCAGAAACATTTACCTTTTTGGGTAAAAAACAACATATACTGATGATTTGTACCAACAAATAAGTCCTCTAAAAAGTCTTCATCTCTCGTTTTTGATGCTTTTTGACCAACTCCTCCTCTATTTTGAGTTTTATATTCAGTAAGAGGAGTTCTTTTAATATATCCTGCATGTGATATAGTGATTACAACTTTTTCATCTGGAATAATATCCTCAACTCTAAAGTCACCACCTGCATATTCAATTACAGATCTTCTCTCATCACCATATTTATCTTTAATAACCGTAAGTTCTTCCTTAATAAGATCCATTCTCATAGACTTACTATCCAATAGTTCTTTAAAACCTTTAATTACTTTTTGAAGTTCGTCATACTCTTCTCTTAATTTATTTTGTTCCAGCCCCGTTAGCTGTCTTAATCTCATCTCAATTATTGCTTTAGCTTGAATCTCCGAAAGCTTATATTTTTTTTCAAGCTTTAGTCTTGCATCTTCAGCATTTGAAGATTTTTTTATCAAATCAATAACATCATCAATATTATCACTAGCTATAATTAGTCCTTCTAGAATATGTGCTCTCTGTTCAGCTTTTTTTAGTTCATATTTTGTTCTTTTCACAACAACATCATGTCTATGCTCTACAAAATGATGAATTAATCTTTAAGATTTAAAAGCTGAGGTCTTCCGTTTACCAAAGCAACATTGTTAACACTAAATGAAGATTGAAGAGAGGTATACTTAAAAAGTTTATTTAAAACTATATTTGGAATTGAATCTCTCTTAAGTACGTATACAATTCTCATTCCATTTCTATCTGACTCATCTCTAATTGTTGAGATTCCTTCAATCTTTCCATCATTGATTAAATCTGCAGTTTTTTTAATCATATCAGCCTTATTAACCTGATATGGAATTTCAGATACAATTATACATTCTCTGTCGTTAACATTTTCAATAATAGCTTTTCCTCTCATAACAACCCTTCCCTTACCTGTATGAAAAGCTTCTTTTACTCCATCATAACCATAAATAGTTCCTCCGGTTGGAAAATCTGGAGCTTTTATGTGTTTGATAAGTTCGTCTATTGTAACATCATTATTATCTATGTATTCCATTATCCCATCTATAACTTCAGAAAGATTATGAGGAGGCATGTTTGTAGCCATTCCAACTGCAATTCCAGAGGCACCATTTATTATAAGAGCTGGGACTCTAGTAGGTAAAACCGTAGGTTCCATAATAGTGTCATCAAAATTAAGTTGAAAATCAACAGTCTCTTTATCAATATCAGATAAAAGATCTTCAGATATTTTTTGCATTCTAGCCTCAGTATATCTCATTGCAGCTGGGCTATCACCATCCACAGATCCAAAGTTACCCTGTCCATCAACTAAATTGTATCTTAGACTCCATTCCTGAGCCATTCTAACCATAGTATCATATACTGAGCTATCACCATGAGGGTGGTATTTACCCATAACATCACCAACAATTCTTGCAGATTTTTTATAAGAAGATGAAGATCTAACCCCCATTTCATTCATTCCAAAAAGCACTCTTCTGTGAACTGGTTTAAGTCCATCCCTTACATCTGGCAATGCTCTTGAAACAATTACAGACATCGAATAATCGATGTAAGCTGACTTCATTTCATCTTCAATCTTAATTGGAATTAATTTATCTTTTTCCATAATATTATATTAATGCTAAAATAATTAATCAAGGGTTATTTACATCAAATATTTTGTTTTAAAAAAAGAATATTTATTAACATTATTGATTGAAAAGTTTTATCTCAAAATAAATAATTAGTATAATCATTTTCTTTGTTTATTTAGTTTAATGATATATTTTAGACGATAAATATTTGAAAATGGACGATAATTTTTCATCAAGGGTTAAAGATGTAATTTCTTACAGTAAGGAAGAAGCCCTTAGATTAGGGCATAAACAAATTGGAACAGAGCATTTACTCCTAGGAATGCTTAGAGATGGAGGAGGTAAAGCTATCTCAATTTTAAATTCAATTGAGATTAATCTTGATGAACTTAGAAAAAAAATTGAGCTTTTAAATCCTGCAATTATTGACAGTTCATCTATAAATCTTAACGAAAAGAAAAATCTTCACCTAACAAGACAAGCTGAAAGAGCACTTAAGACAACTTTTTTAGAAGCTAAACTGTTTCAAAGTACAAATATTAATACTGCTCACCTGCTATTATGTATTTTAAGAAATGATAACGATCCAATTACAAAAGTTTTGTCTAAAATGGATATTAACTACGATAGTGTCAAAGAGAAATTTAAATCTATGATAAATGAGACTGGATCTGACGATATAATTGAATACCCAACCTCTTCTACTTTTCCTGATGAAAGAGATGATTCTGAAGAGTCTACTAATAATCCCTTTTCTTCAAAACAAAAAACAAAATCAACTTCTAAAACTAAAACTCCTGTTTTAGATAATTTTGGAAGAGACATGACTGCTCTAGCTGAATCTAACAAATTAGATCCTGTTATAGGAAGGGATAAAGAGATTCAAAGAGTATCTCAAATTCTTAGTCGAAGAAAAAAAAATAACCCCCTTTTAATTGGAGAACCAGGTGTTGGTAAGTCTGCTATCGCAGAAGGGTTAGCATTAAGAATAATTCAAAAAAAAGTTTCAAGAATACTTTATGGTAAAAGAGTTATAACTCTTGATCTAGCTAGCTTAGTAGCAGGCACAAAATATAGAGGCCAGTTTGAGGAAAGGATGAAGGCTGTTATGAATGAACTTGAGAAAAACAGAAATATAATTTTATTCATTGATGAAATTCATACAATTGTTGGCGCTGGTGGTGCAACTGGAAGTCTAGATGCATCTAACATGTTCAAACCTGCTTTAGCTAGAGGTGAAATTCAATGTATTGGGGCTACAACACTAAATGAATACAGCCAGCATATAGAAAAAGATGGTGCACTTGAAAGAAGATTTCAAAAAATTCTTGTAGAAGAGACTAACAAGGAAGAAACAGTAGAAATTTTACGAAATATTAAAGATAAATATGAATCCCACCATAATGTTAATTATACAGATGAAGCTTTAATTGCTTGTGTTGAATTAAGCCAAAGGTATATCACTGATAGATTCCTTCCAGACAAAGCTATTGATGCTTTAGATGAAGCTGGGTCTAGAGCCCATATAAATAACATGGATGTTCCAGAGGAAGTTATTCTAATGGAGAAACAACTCGAAGATGTTAGAGAATTAAAAAACTCTGTTGTAAAAAAACAAAAATATGAAGAAGCAGCGAAGCTTCGAGATGATGAAAAAAGAGTTGAGAAAAAACTAGTTGAAGCTCAAAATAGATGGCATGAAGATTCTAAGCTAAATAGAGTTACAGTTGATGAAAATGAAATTGCTGATGTTGTTTCAATGATGACAAACATTCCTGTTAATAAAATTGTATCGACTGAAAAGAATAAATTATCAAAGCTTGAAAAAATAATTAAAGATAAAATTATTGGCCAAGATAAGGCTGTATCTAAAGTAGTTAAATCAATTCAAAGAAATAGAGCTGGGTTAAATTCTCCTAACAGACCTATTGGTTCATTTATTTTCCTTGGCCAAACTGGTGTAGGAAAGACTCAGTTAGCTAAAGTTTTAGCCTCAGAGATATTTGAATCAGAGGAAAATTTGATTAGAATTGACATGAGTGAATACATGGAGAAGTTTTCAGTATCTAGATTAATTGGAGCTCCTCCAGGATATGTTGGATATGAAGAAGGAGGACAACTAACTGAAAAAGTGAAACGTAGACCTTATTCTGTTGTTTTATTTGATGAAATTGAAAAGGGTCATCCTGATATATATAGTATGCTTCTTCAAATTCTTGATGATGGTTTTCTAACAGATAGTGTTGGAAGAAAAATAAACTTTCAAAATACTATCATAATCATGACATCTAATATAGGTGTTAAACAAATTAATGACTTTGGTATTGGAGTTGGTTTTGAAACTAAATCCTCTGTTGATCAAACATCTCAAACTGAACAAAAGGTAATACAAAGAGCATTAAAGAATACATTTGCTCCTGAATTTTTAAATAGAGTGGATGATTGTATAATATTTAACTCACTTTCTATCAAAGAGATTAATAAAATTGTTACAATTGAGGTAAATAAACTTAAAGAAAGAGTAAGCAATATAGGTTATGATCTATCAATTTCTACAAAAGCTAAGTCTTTCATTTGTGAAAAAGGATTTGATAAAAAAAATGGCGCTAGACCTCTTAACAGAATGATTCAAAAGTACATTGAAGATTTGATTGCTGAAAACCTAGTTTCAGATAAAATAAAACCTGGAGACAAGTTATACGTTGATCATAAATCCGATTTAGATAACTTGACATTATTAATTAATAAAAAAGAAATAGCTTCTTGAAAGTACTAAAGTTTGGCGGCACTTCTGTTGCTGATTCAAAATCTATATCAAAGGTTATATCCATTTTAAAAAATAATGAGGACAACATAATTATTGTTGTATCTGCATTTAGCGGTATTACCAATCTACTTCAAAAATGTCTTAACCTAAAAGGGAAATCTACTGAAGATGTAATCAAAGAAATTGAAAATAGACATCTAGAGGTAATTGAAAATCTTTCTAGTTTAGATGGGCAAAGTTCGTTGAAAAGCTTTCTTAAAGAAAAACTAAATGAGCTTGAGGAAATTTTAGATGCCATATCAACTATAGATGAAGTAACACAAAAAACAATTTCAAAAGTTTTAACTCTCGGAGAAATACTTTCAAGTAATATAATTTTTGAGATTCTAAAACAAAATAGTTTTGATATATCTATTATAGATTCTAGAGAAGTTATATACAGCAAAAACTTCAATAATAATCAGGTATTAGACAATGATAAATCATCTATAAATATTAAAAATAGACTTGACTTAATTAAATCAAAAATGATTATTGCTCCAGGATATATTTGTTCAAATGAGAATAATGAAATTTCAAACTTGGGGAGAGGCGGGTCTGACTATAGTGCTGCTATATTTGCAAAATATAGCAATGCAAAATCCCTTGAAATTTGGACTGATGTTAGTGGAGTTTACAGTGCTAATCCTAAAATTGTTAAGAAAGCATTACCAATCGAATTTCTTTCATACAAAGAAGCTATGGAACTATCTTTTTTTGGAGCAAAAGTTATTTACTTTCCAACTCTTCAACCATTAATAGAGGATAATATACCTGTTTATATTAAAAATACATTTGATCCAAAAGCTAATGGAACATGCATATCAAATTCAACAAAACTTGATGATGATGAAATTGTCAAAGGAATTAGTCACATAGAAAATATTTCTATTCTTAATTTTGAAGGCTCTGGTATGGTTGGAGTTCCAGGTTTCTCAAAAAGATTTTTTGAATCTCTATCTATACATCATATTAATGTAGTAATGATAACTCAAGCTTCTTCAGAATTTTCAATTTGTATTGCTATTGATTCAGATGATGCTTCTACTGCAAAAAAAGTGATTGATAAAGAATTTGAGTTTGAAATATCCCAAAAAAGGATAAATGAATCTCAAATAGAGACTGGACTGTCAAATATTGCAATTGTTGGAGATAAGATGAAAAGTAAAAAAGGTATAAGTGGAAAGCTTTTCAATGCATTAGGGCAAAACAATATAAATATTAGAGCTATTGCTCAAGGTGCATCTGAGAGAAATATTTCAATTATTATTGACGAAAAAAATACCAAAAAAGCTCTAAATGCATTACATGAAACCTTTTTTGAAGATAACCTCAAAGATATACACCTATTTATAACCGGAGTAGGAAATGTAGGAGGATTTTTGATAGATCAAATAAAAAATCAGAAAAATTTTATTGCAAAAAATCTTAAACTAAATCTAAAAGTAATTGGAATATCTAATTCTAGAAAAATGATTATGTCAGATTCTGAAGTGGATCTAGATCATTGGAAAAAACAATTGGAAGAATCTGAGATAATTGCAGATAGTAATATTTTTCAAGAAACAGTTTTAGAATTAAATTTAAGAAATAGTTTGTTTGTAGATAATACCGCAAGCGACTTAATACCAAATACTTACAGGAATTATTTAAAAAACGGAATAGGTATTATAACTTGTAACAAAATTGCTAATTCAGATATTTTTTCTAACTATGAAGAGCTGAAATCTTTATCTAGAGATAATAATGCTCCATTTTTATATGAGACTAATGTTGGAGCTGCTCTTCCCATAATAAGTACACTAAATAATCTAATAAATTCAGGCGATAAAATAATTAAAATTGAAGCTGTTCTTTCTGGAACTTTAAATTATATTTTTAATAATTTCCAAGAAATTGATACTTTTCATGAGATAGTATCTAAGGCTGTGGATCTTGGGTATACTGAACCAGATCCAAAAATTGATTTATGCGGAGTTGATGTATCCAGAAAAATATTAATCTTAGCTAGAGAAAGTGGCTATAAACTTGAATTTGATGATATTAGTAAAAATCATTTTTTACCTAATGATTCAATAAATAAAGAATCTAAAGAAGATTTTTTAATGTCATTATTAAAAAACAAAGAACACTTTAACAGCATTTTAAATAATGCAAAAGATAAAGGCTTAAGGTTAAAATTTGTAGCAAAACTTGATAAAGGCAAAGCTTGTGTTGGACTTGAAGCTGTTGGAAATGATCATCCTTTTTACAACTTAGTTGGAAGTGATAATATTACTGTGTTTTATACAGAGAGATATAATGAATCTCCTCTAGTTGTCAAAGGAGCAGGTGCTGGAGGTGAATTCACTGCATCTGGTGTATTTGCTGATATAATAAAAGCAAGTCAAGAAAATGGATAAAATTAAAGTTTTTTCACCTGGAAGCATTACTAATTTATCCTGTGGATATGATATTCTAGGCGTTTGTCTTAATAACAGAGGAGATGAAATTACGGTTACAAAGACTGAAAATAAAGGGATAATCATCAAGTCAAATGATAACTACAATATATCTAACGATATTAATAAAAATGTAGCTGGAATAGCAGCTCAAGCTTTACTTAAAAAAACTTCTACTGAATTTGGTTTTGAGATTGAAATAAAGAAGGGTATCAAGCCTGGAAGTGGGATTGGTAGCTCTGCTGCTAGTTCAGCTGGAACAGTTTTTGCAATTAATCAACTTCTTGATTCACCATTTAGTCAATTGGATTTGATTAAATTTTCAATGGAAGGTGAGAAGTTTGTAAGTGATTCATATCATGCAGATAATGTTGCACCAATTATCTTAGGTGGAATTACCTTAGTTAGATCAATTAGTGAAATTGATGTTATTAAACTTCCAACACCAAAAAGTTTAGAGGTTATTATAATTAGACCCAACATTGAGATTAAAACTTCAGATTCAAGAAAAGTTTTGAGAAAAAAGATTAAAATTGAAGAAATGGTTCAACAATCTGCTAATCTAGGCTCCTTTGTAAGTAGTTTATATAGTGAAGATTTTAATCTAATGTCAAGATCAATTGTAGATATTATTGCTGAGCCAAATAGAAGAATTTTAATACCAGAATTTGATAATATAATAAAACTATCAAAAATTAATGGTGCAATTGCTGCGGGAATTTCTGGTTCTGGACCTTCAATTTTTTCATTATCAAAAGACACGAATATATCAGAAAAAATTCTAAAAGCTACAACTGATCATTATAATAAACTTGGTATTAGTTATGATGGATTTATTTCTAAAATTAACACAACAGGCATTAAAATACTTGAGTCAAATTGAAATATATAAGCTTAAATCATAACTCAGCTCCTACCTCATTTAAGAAGGCAGTTATAAATGGATTAGCTCCAGATAAAGGGTTATATTTTCCTGAAAAGAATGTCAAACTACCAGTAAGTTTTGTTGAATCATTAAAAAGTCTAAATGACGTTGAAATTTGTTACGAAGTTATAAGAAGTTATATAGGTGATGAAATTCCAAAAAATAAATTATTAGAAATAATAAAAGATACTATTTCTTTTAAAATTCCTTTAAAAAAAATAGAACAATCAATTTATTCGCTTGAATTATTCCACGGACCAACATTAGCTTTTAAGGATATAGGTGCTAAGTTTATGGCGTCATGTCTGAATTATTTCAAAGATAGTTATACATCCAAAAAAATTACTGTTTTAGTAGCAACTTCAGGAGATACTGGCGGAGCTGTAGCAAAAGGATTTTCTAATACAAAGGATATTGATGTTTGTATTTTATACCCTAAAGGAAAAATCAGTGAGGTTCAAAAAAAACAAATAACAACAAATGGATCATATGTTAATGCAATTGAAGTAGAAGGTGACTTTGATTTGTGTCAGTCTATGGTTAAAAAAGCATTTAACGATGAGGAAATTAACAGGAATATTGCTTTAACATCTGCAAATTCAATCAATATAGCTAGATGGCTTCCTCAAATGTTTTATTATTTTTTAGCATATAAAAAAATTAATAATAAAAGAAATGTCTTTTCTGTTCCAAGTGGAAACTTTGGAAACATATGCGCAGGAATTCTTGCAAAATCAATGGGTTTACCAATTGATCACTTCATTGCTGCAACTAATATAAATGATACTATTCCTAGATACATAAAGGAAGGTATCTTTGAGCCTAATAATACATATCCCACAATTTCCAATGCAATGGATGTCTCAAATCCAAGTAATTTTGTAAGAATTCAGAAAATATATAACAATGATTTACAAAAAATAAGAAAAAATATATCTGGATTTAGCTATGATGATAAAACAACTAAACAAGCAATTAAAAAATTATTTACATCAGAAAATTATCTCACAGATCCACACTCAGCAATTGGCTATCTGGGGTTAAAAGAGTATATGGGAAGTAAAAATGATGATACTTTAAATGGGATATTTATATCTACAGCTCATTCAATAAAATTCAAAGATGTAGTTGAAGATACTATTAGTTCAAAAATAAAATATCCAGCTTCAATAAAAAATATCCTAAATAAAGAAAGCAATTATCAGTCAATTGGAAGCTACTCTGAACTAAAAGAAATACTACTTAATAGAAATTAATCATTTATATCTGGAAGTATTAATTGATTAATTGGACTTTCTAACTTCATGATTTTTTCAATTTCACTTGATGACCTAGGAGCATCTACTGAAAGATTTATAGGTTCAGAATCAGTTATTAATATATCATCCTCAATCCTTACCCCAATATTCCACCATTTTGGATCACAATCACTGTTTTCAGGAATATAGATACCTGGTTCTACAGTTATAACCATATTCTTTTCTAATGTTCTTGATCCAGGATCATGAACATCTAAACCTATATGATGTGAAACTCCATGAGGATAGTATTTTCTAGCTTCATTCGCATCATTTATAATTCCTAATTTTATTAGACCCTTTGAGATTATTTGAAGACTCTCAATGTAAATATCATTAAAAGTATTTCCAACTATAGCTTTTTTTATAGCCTCTTCCTGAGATTCATATACTAAATCATAAATTTCTTTTTGTTCTGGAGAGAATTTACCATTTACTGGAATTGTCCTAGTTACATCTGCGGTGTAACCTCTATATTCTGCACCAAGATCCATAAGGATTAATTCATTATCAATGTTGATATCCTCATTAGTAACATAATGTAAAATACACGAATTTGCTCCAGCACCCACAATTGAATTATAACCCTCGTGAGCAGCACCATATTTTCTATAAATAAATTCATGTATCCCTTGAACCTCTCTTTCCGTCATGTCTCCATGTATTGCCTTCATAACCTCAATTTGAGCTAAGGAAGAAATTTTTATAGCTTTGGTTAAAAGTTTAATTTCTAAAGGATCCTTAGTTTGTCTTAAACTAGACATAATATTATCAACTGAAATATTATTTAATTCTTTTTTCATATCACCTGTCCCAATTATTACTTCTTTATCAGTAATAATTTCAAGAAATTTATTTTGAATATCATATAGATCATATTTATCATCTTTAAAATCTCTTACATCATCTCGAATATCCATGTTTAAAATATTTGAAAAACTTTGAATTTGGATGGGATTTTTAATAAAATATGATCTAAGCTTAACTCTATCAAAGTCCATTTTTTTTGCACCCTGTAAACCGAGTCTCCTACCATCCCACATTTCTCTGTATTCATTCTTCTCTCTTACATAAAGAATTTCATTGAACAAACCATTGTCATCTTCTTGATCATCTTTAAATATTATAAGGACACCATGTGGCTCTCTCCAACCAGATAAATAATAAAAGTTAGGATCTTGATGATACATAAAGTCTGTATCATTAGATCTTTTCATTATAGGAGAAGTGAAGAAAAATGCAATACTATTTTGAGGCATTTTATCCCTAAATTCTTGTCTTTTCTTTTTATGAAATTCTGAACCTAAATCATCAATATATTGTTGACCTGAAAGAATACTTGAGGAGGAAAAAATCAAAAGTAAAAAAAGAGTATTTTTGAATTTCATAATAATATATTTAGAGTTCAAATTAATGAAAAAAACAGTTCTTTTTGGTAGACATAAAAAATTAAATGCAAAAATTGTTGAATTTGCTAATTATCTTATGCCAATTAGCTATTCATCTGTTAATGAAGAACACTTGCATATAAGAAATGAGGTTGGAGTGTTTGATGTTTCCCATATGGGCGAAATTGAAATCTCAGGACCTAATTCTCTAAAATTTATTCAACAAATATGTTCTAATGATATTTCAAAAATTAAAATTGGAAAGGCTCAATATAACTGCTTAACAAATGAGCTTGGAGGTATCATTGATGATCTCATAGTTTATAGACTTGAAGAAAATAAATATCTACTAGTTGTAAATGCCTCAAATATATCTAAAGATTTGGATTGGATCCTTAAACAGAATAGAGAATTTAATTGCTCCATATTTAATATTTCTGATGAAATGTCACTTCTTGCTATACAAGGACCAAAAGCTGAAGAATTATGTCAAACATTCACTCATGAAGATTTATCATTAATATCTAATTATTCATTTATTGTTTCCTCTTTTGCAGGGTTTAATAATATTATTATCTCAAAAACTGGATACACTGGGTCTGGAGGTTACGAACTATATATACCTAATCATATAACAGGTTCTGTTTGGGATGCATTATTTAGTTGCAAAGATTTTAATTTAAAACCTATTGGCTTAGCTGCTAGGGATACATTAAGAATTGAGATGGGGTATTGTTTATATGGAAATGATATTAATGAAGATGTAACAACAGAAGAGGCAAACTTAAGATGGATTACTAAAATTGAAACAAATTTTATAGGCAGTCAAATTATTAATGAGCAGATTCAAAAAGGTTGCGATAAAAAATTAGTTGGATTTAAGTTAAAAGAAAAGTCAATACCAAGAAAAGGCTATGAAATATTTGACAATGATAATAAATTAATTGGCAAGGTAACTTCAGGGACATTTTCACCAGTTCTAAAGAAAGGAATTGGTCTTGCGCATATTAATTCTGCAAATCAAAAAGATCATTTAATTTATATAAAAATTAGAAATAACATTTATCAAGCCGAAATTACAAAAACACCATTTATTTAATTATGGGAAGAGCATTTGAATTCAGAAAAGCCAGAAAAATGAAAAGATGGTCTAATATGGCTAAAACTTTCACTAGAATTGGGAGAGAGATAATAATCGCTGTAAAAGACTCAGGACCTGACCCATCTACAAATTCAAAATTAAGAGCAATTATTCAGAACGCAAAGGCTGCTAACATGCCTAAAGATAATATTGAGAGAGCTATTAAAAAAGCTTCTGAAAAGAGTACAGAAGATTTTAAAGAGATTTTACTAGAAGGTTATGCTCCACATGGTATAGCTATTCTTGTAGAAGCTGCTACAAACAATAATAATAGAACTGTTGCTAACATTAGAAGCTATTTTAATAAGTGTGATGGGAATCTTGCAACATCAGGATCAGTTGATTTTTTATTTAATCATTTGTGCTTCTTTCAAATAAAAGATGAGGGATTGGATATAGAAGAATTAGAGTTAGACTTAATTGACTTTGGAGTTACAGATTTAAGTAAATCAGAAAGTGAAATTAGTATTACAGCTAAATTTGAAAACTTTGGATCTCTTCAAAAAGAATTAGAAAGAAGAAATTTTGATATTACATCAAGTGAATTTGAAAGAGAGGCAATTACTTTGAAAGATCTTAGAGAGGATGAAATAATTAAAGTAGAAAAACTAATAAATATGATTGATGAAGATGACGATGTGCAAAATGTTTATCACAATATGAAATCTTATGATTAAATTTTATTTCTAACAATTACATCACTTACCATTTTTTCAAGCTCATTAAAATCATTGTCAATATTACCTGTTGGATGATATCGGTTATTAATCTTAACTTCTTTTCTTTTATAATCAAACGAAACCATTAGTATAGGTAACTTGGTTTTCAGTGCAATATAGTAGAAGCCTGTCTTCCATTTGTTTACTTTCTTCCTTGTTCCTTCTGGAGCAATTGCAAGAATTTCAATCTTATTAGTTTTAAAGAGATCTACAACTGCATCAACAAGATTTGCATTCTTGTTCCTATCAACAGGAATTCCACCAAGGAATTTAAAAAAGAATGATGTAATCGGATTAAATAACTCCTTTTTACCAATAAATTTAATTTTCAAACCAGAATAAGTCCTTATCAAAACAGCTACTATTAAATCAAAATAGCTAGAATGAGGAACAACAGCAATAATATATTTATCATTAATAGGCAAAATCCCCTTAACTCTCCATCCAAAAACTTTATTTAAAATAAACTTTGATAGAATTTTAATCATTTTGAGAATTGAATTTTTCTGCATTGATAAGATCTTCAGGTGTGTCTATCGACATACCATGAAAGGAAGTTATAATCATTTTTATTTTTTTTGAATTCTCAACAATTCTATTTCCTTCAAGGTTTTCTATTATTTCAAGTTTTGATCTTTCTAATTTAGAGAAATCAATTAATGAGTCTTTTAAAAATGCATAAACACCTATATGCCTATTGTAATCTCGAATATTGTTTGAACCATAAGGAATTGGTTGACGAGAAAAATAAATAGCATTACTCTTATTGTTTACAATAACCTTAACATTATTGGGATTTTTTATTTCATCAAAAGATTTAAACTTAGTCATTAGTGAAGCTATTTGAACATTAGGATCTTTAAATGAATTTATTAAATCACTAATAGCATCCTTATTAATAAATGGTTCATCTCCTTGAAGATTTACAACAATATGATGATCTATATTAGCTGCTGCTTCAGCAATTCTATCAGTTCCCGAAGAGTGATTTTTTAAAGATTTAAATACATGTCCCCCCTCAGAAACTATAAGATCTAAAATCTCATCATTACCACTGACTACATATACTTCATCAAAAAGTTCAGTGTCTATTGCAGATCTATAAGTTTTAAGTATAATAGGAATTCCATTTATTTTTTTTAATAATTTATTAGGAAACCTTTCGGATTCAAGTCTAGCAGGAATTAAAGCTATAGTTTTCATTTAAAATATTTTTCTAATATAATTCATTTATATATTGTATTACGAAAAAAAAAAAATTGTAGATTTGTTAGAATCAAAAAATACCAAAATGAATAAAAAACGTGCATTATTTTTCTTTTTATGGTGTCTATCAATCTTTTTTGCATCACAAATATACAGTTCTATTAATGGACCTATAAAATTTAATAAAGTAAAAAACGAGAGATATACTCAAGTTATTAATAGGCTAAAAGATATAAGAAATGCTCAGATTGCTCATAAAGATGTAACTGGCTTTTACGCAAATAACTTTGATAGCTTAGTAAGTTTTATTGACAATGGGATATTTACACTTATAGAGAAAAGGGATTCATCTTATCTTGAGTATAATAGATTATACAGAATTGATATGTTAAAAGAGATTGAAATCGTTGATACTCTTGGTTTTGTTTCAGTTAAAGATTCACTATTTGGTCAAAATGAATCATATAAGATGATGGCAAAAGTTCCTATCAAAGGAACAGATTCTGAGTTTTCTATTAAAGCAGATATAATTGATAAAAATGGTTATCAGGTCCCAGTATTTGAAGTTAAGGTCACAAAAGATATTGTCCTGTTTGATCAAAATAAAGATTTACTAGATCAAGAAAATAAAGTTATTTCGGTTGATGGTGTTAATGGAAAAGAGATTATTTTAGGTTCTATGTCTGAGGTAAGTACTAGTGGAAACTGGCCTACTATTTTTGATGCAAAAAACAAAGAATAACACTAAAAAAAAATTTGTTTATCAATTTGAAACCTACTTTCTTATTGAATCAGCAACAGATAATCATAAAATTTATTTTTCAGATAAAGATTATCTCTCAAAATCTAACCTTATTTTTGAAAACTTAGATAAAGACTTTGTTGAAGTTGTTTATTTAAATTCTCAACCAACTATTGTTCCAAGTTTATATTATGAAGAAAAGATTAAGTCTAAATACTTGGAAACAAACACAATTATTTCTGAGTCTATTGTAACTGACACCTCAAATGATAAAAAAATAAAAGTTATTTACACAATTTCAGATGAATTAACTGAAGTTATAGTTAAAAATAACCTGAAATACTCAAACAAGAATTACTTTACATATTTATACAACTTCTTAGTTAAAAGAATTTCAAAATCAGATGGATTTTCCTTCTATATTTATATTAACTATAAATCGTTTGACATAATTATTTTTAATAATGACGAGTTTGCTTTCTTTAATTCTTTTAAGATCAATGATGAAAATGAGTTTTTATACTATTTGTTTTTTGTGTTAAAGAACTATGAAAGCACAAATAAAAAAGATAAAATTATGTTTTTAGGTAAATACGAAAAATTTAAAGATTATTATGAAATTGCTTCTAAGTATTCTAATATTGATTTCGTTCACTTCACTAATAATTCTTCAATAATTAATGATTCACCATTTTTTTCAATTGTAAATGAGAATTATATCAGGAACTAAAAAAAGTATCTCTATAAGAGCTCCAAAAAACCTCCCAGTTAGGCCAACTACAGATAAGGTTAAAGAATCTCTATTTAATATAATTTCAAATAAATTTGATATTGCTGGATTAACTGTGTTAGACTTATTTTCTGGAACAGGAAACATTTCATATGAATTTGCATCAAGAGGTTGTTGTGATTTAGTATCAGTTGACAATAATCATAATTGTATAAAATTTATAAGTAAAACTTCATTGAAGTTTGAGTTCAATATTCAAACAAAAAAAATAGATTATAAAACTTATTTAAAGAATACAAAAAAAAAATTTGATATAATTTTTGCAGACCCACCTTATAATTTTTTAAAAAAACAATACATTGAAATGATTAATCAAATAAAAGAATTTGATATCCTAAATAAGGATGGAGAAATAATAATTGAACATAGTTCAAACATAATCTTATTTGATTCAAATGAAAATATAGAAGAAAGAAAATATGGTTCTTCTGTATTAACTATTATAAAAAAAGCAAGCCTATAAGCCGGATTCTGTCGAGTCTTATCATTTATCTAGATGTAATATTACTATTACATTCATACCGCCT
>Ga0209305_1001042_pt1 | contig 18494 bp, 26 predicted proteins | sample COGITO_mtgs_1103_FD_184792 | JGI IMG/M metagenome (GOLD analysis project Ga0209305, IMG submission 184792) | Pelagic marine microbial communities from North Sea - COGITO_mtgs_110321 (SPAdes) (version 2) | ecosystem: Environmental > Aquatic > Marine > Epipelagic ...
GGCCTCTTCCTCAGAGTCCATGTCAACGTTATCCCCTGACGATATTGTCATATCGATGCTTAGGTTCTTGCGCACGAAGGAGTGGCGCACCTTGGTTCTCTTCCTATCCATCTCATACTCCCCAGAGATGGGGATCTCCCGAGCGATACACACCCTCACATCAAGGGGTTCGCATTTGAAGTCCTCCTTGACGACACTGATTTTTTGGATCATCGTCTGCTCCCCAGTGTCTTCATTGGATGTGATCCGCACGTTGCTGTTATCGTTGTAGTATACGTCAGACTCGGTATAGTTGGTGGACTCCCACCCATCATAGTTCTTCAGCCCCTTTAGGGTGCGTTCCCAGGTATCCCTGCCCACATTAGTATCGAAGAGGGAACCATTGTGTTTTCCGAGGCGAATTTCAACTTCGATGTTCTCTTCCGCCTTGAGGGCCTCAAATGTGGGGAGGATGGTATCGGTGATGTGCTTAATATCCATTGTGATTTTTACTTAACATTTACAATTCGCGTCTTTTACTTAAGCCTTTTTTATCGATAAAATGTAATGAAGGGTTTTACCAACCTCGGGAATACCTGTTATTTTAATACAGCTGTTCAGTGCCTTTTACATACACCAGTTCTCACAAACTACTTTTTGAAAAACCCGTACGAGGGGGAATGTAGATTTACCCAGGTATATTCTAAATTTGTCACCGTCTATTGGACGAGTGGTCGTCCAGAACTATCCCTCTTGACACTCCTATCCAGATTTCGAGAAGAGTTCCCCCGTTTTAAATCTAGGGAGCAACATGACGTTCAGGAAGTAATCCTATGTATCATAGACATTCTTGAACGATCGCAGCCTTTTATTAAACCGTGGTTTTACGGTAAGAAGGTTCAAGAAACTATTTGGCCCGGTGGCAAGTCAACGAGTGAAGAACCCTTCAGTGTTCATTTGGTGACTTCCGATGGTAACGAGTTGGGGGAGATGTTAAAGAAGAGTATGGATTGGAATGTGCTAGAAAACTTTGAGGACACCGAGGGTAAGGTGCACAACGTGGCTACGACGCGATCCCGCTTTTCGGAGCTCCCCCAAGTTTTGATGATTTCATTTGACACCAAGAGTAACATCAAAATTATAGAGACTATTATTATCGATTCGTTTGAATATAATCTCGTAGCGACCGCGCTTCACGAGGGTGACCAAAATGATGGACACTACGTATCATTTGTAAAATGTAGAAACAGGTGGCATTTTATAAACGATCATGATATTAAAATATGTCCATTACCTGAAGAGGCTGGATTCTACTTTATGGTTTACAATCTAAAAACTCCTGAATCTTGATGTCCTCCCTAATATTTACAATCGTCCGATAGAATGTTCTTCTATTATTGGGATGCGTCTTATCCGTCCTCCTCTTTAGGGGTCTCCACCACATACGTTTTCCATCATCTACAAAATCACATTCAACGATAGCTCCCTCCTCGAACCATGGTTCATTCATCAGGTCCATTGCAACTTCAGATTCAAACACCAACTTCCCCTTTTCTTGGACATAGAGTCTCCACGCTAGGGGACCCCCAACGGTGCCCGGCACTTCCCATGAAGGTTCCTTCTTCATGAGAAAATCCACTGTATTCTTTTCCTTCGGTTTCCACTTAAACATCGTCTCATGGGTTCCAATCCTAACTGGTTCATTCACTGGAGTGAAAACGAGACCATCGATACGTTGAGTAACGGTGGGGAGGTACACATCCAAGAACTTGTCGTAGTCCCTCATTTGATGAAACGTCTTGACTTTGAGACGGTACCTGTCATGCTTCATGTAGATTATAGACCCAGTTACAATCTTACACGCTTCCAGTCTTAGCATCAGATTCAAATCCCATACTGGTTCACCATTGGCGAAAACTGCGTCATATACCATGAGGGTATTCTCGTACAGTTCACCATCGAGGATGGTTCCTTCGTAGGCCACTTTTTTCAGGTTTATTGGGACTTCAAACATGTTGAATGAGCGGTTGACAAAGAGACATTTCTTTTTACCCTGGAAAATGAGGGCAACCATCATGTATCTCTCACCATCCGTCTTCTCACACACTAGGTACTCTGCACCCTTGAGAATTGGGAAATGTCGGCGTTCAATTGATATAGGTTGGGGTCCCGGGAAGTAATCCTTACTCTTCCAACAGGTGTGTATATAATTCACGACGTGTTTGTAAAGTGGTGAATTATTACAGATAGACATATTTTTATTTGTATATATAACTTTAATTAACTTTTACACCAGCGGCGTTTAAGATATTACTTACACATTCATGTGTGTATGTTAAAGTTAACTTAGATGCTGAAAATGCATTTATTCGTACACCCTGTTCTTTGAATTTTTCAAACATTTTGGGATATATTTTCCAATTTCCAGTTTTTCTATCTTTGATACTCTTGAGGGTGTTTTTGGTGTTCATCATCCAACAGCGCGCAGTCGTGTGATTAACCTGGTAAATGTTTTGAGATATTTTATTACCCACACTTGTATCAAACGCGAGACCCATTTGTTCAACCGGTTCCGTAGACTCACTCCGAACTTTTGATTTAAAAACGTCCCAATCTATACCCTCCTTTACACCTGGAAAGACCAAACACCCAACTCCTTCATGTGCTTCAAAACACTGTGCAATAGAATTTTCATCGACACCAATTCCAAAATCAATAAACAGTATACGATCATGACTTTTCATATACTTCTGAACCATCTCCGCCTTTTCGTAAGGGTCATCATTCACAAAGACAATCTCATTGTTAATTTGTTTTTGGAGACATGTTATATTGAGACGTAAAATAGAGTGGAGAGTTTTAACACTACAAGACTTGGACCTCGTAGTTATAATAGTCACAAAATTCATATTTCTACATATACCCTAAGCCTTAAGCCTGTCATTTAAGCATCCACTAAATGGTAAATTCCCAACGTGACCCAGTGTGGTGTTTACATCTGCATAGATTTTACCATCGGCCTGTTGCCAACGGCGACAAAATGCGTAATCTTCTGAGAGGTACCTCCGATTTACGGGATCTATCATACAGTCAAAGGCTGCGTGATAGTCGTCAAAATCCCTATTTTGGTGATCATTCTTACACCAAAGTTCTGGAAACTTCTCCTCTAGGGTCTTAAACACTGAGCGTTTAATAACCATAAAACCTGTGGGTCCATCGAGAATTTCTATAAATCCATTGGTGATGGGACGGTTTTGAGCTCCAAAGTTGATTACGAGGCTTGAAGACAGCATAGACATATCCCTGTCATCCCCATTCTTCACGGCGTTGGCGGCTTGATCCCACATCACAACCTTCTTGGGGTAGCATGCGACGGAGAGATCGTGACCAGACTTAACAAGGCGGACTACGGATGCCGGATCAAAGTGAATATCGGCATCGATAAACATAAAATATTCACAATCCGTTTTCTGCATAAAGCGTCCCACGGATACATTACGGGCGCGGTGTACGAGTGATTCGTTTTCGGTTGTGTCGAGATATAACTGAATACCTTCTTTTATTAAAAGAACCTGAAGTTTAATAATACTAGACATATACTTTTCTAAACATAGCCCACCATAACATGGTGTGGCGAGAAACAACTTGGTCATTTTTTATTTTAGACCTTTAACCTCTAAGTGTTTTTTTATGATGACCTCAATTTTGTTTAATGTCGGTATAGATACCGAGCACTTCTCACACATCTCCGCCTTTGTAACTTTATTTCCAAAAACTATATGGATAATCGCGGATGCAATACTATTGGGTGTTTTGCTCATAAGATCTACACAATCCTCTGTTGCATTACACATCCTATTACATTGAAGTCTTTGATCCCGTGTAACATCAAAAGAGTTTAGTAAACGATTCATCACGTCGAAGGCTTTCGTCACATAGTTCTTCTCGGTTTTTCCCGATATAACATCTTGGAACATTTGGGTTGTCCGACTGATATCCTTTGATTGAATTCCGAACATATCGGCAATTTCCTTCGTGGTCCTCGGGAACTGAGCAAGACGGCACGCGTACAAAACGCAGTTCGCCTTTATCCCCAAACGCACCGCACCACGGGTAAGTTTTTGAGTGTTGAATTTTTTGTACATCATCTTGGCATCTTTGAGTATCGAATCTGGTAATGTATAACACGCCTCGTCGATGTCCTTATACGCGTGAAAAAGAGAACGGTCTTTGTGGTTCATAGACATATGAAAGTTAATTTTAGCCATACGTTTGTTTTCGTATGTTGAAGATCGCTGCGTTGAAATAACAGTTCCCTTCCCCCAATTTTGTGAAAAGAGCTCTGGGTTTGGGTTAGGATTACCACACCTGGATGGATCATTTACCTTTCCATCGTCCGTCATCCCGCTCGTCCATTCTGCGGTATCATCGATAAACCTGTCATCTACAAGCCCACATTCAGAACAGGTTGGTAAACCCTCGGGTGAAATAATTTTAGTACCTGAGCACTCACGGCATATATGTATGTTAGCTGGCTTTTCTTCGGTTTGTTTTGGTAATAATGAATCTACTTGAGTCCAGATAGCTGCCAGCATCTTTTTTAGACTATAAATTTTTTTTTGATTTTTAAAAAACGCGTTTACAGACTTAGGCTTTTTACGTGCATTTCTATTAAGTCCACCGTTTCTTTAAAACTTTTACCCCCTGAAGTTGATGGTTTCCATCCCGCCCATTCTTTATCAATTATCTCATGCCCGGGTGGTGGGGAACCCTGTATTTCACTGTCTGATACGATGAAATCATCTAAATCGGATCCAGATTGGCCCTCGTCGTATATGTCACTGTCGGTGTCTTCGATGTCAATCTCGGAATAATAAGCAAACATATCAGTACCAAGGGATTTCATTTCCAGATCCTTAAATGTCGTGCCACTTGGGTAGTGCTCCATGAGACTCTCGAAGGGTGCGGGTGACAGTTCCCCGTCGTCTATTCTGTAGACACAAGCGGACTTATAAATAAGTTCAGTTGGATTGAGGTACCTGACCCCGAGAGTCAGGCCGGTGTTCATTCCAACGACACCGTACATTTGGTCTTCAACACCGTCTTCATTTACAAATAGTTTAACTATATCGTTTTCGTTTATTTCGGATGGTACAATCATACTTAGAGTTTTCTCACAAAAAATAATCAGGGATAATATCACAGATGAAAGTTATTATTTACTCGAAGGAAGGATGTCAGTATTGCGACCACGCGGTGACCCTCAGTGAGGCAGAGGGTCTCGAATACGAAAAGATTTTGATAGAAAAGGAGGAACTAAAAAAATTATGTGGTGGCAGTATCGATTCCTACCCTCAAATATTTATTGACGGACGTCATATCGGAAACTACTTTGAATACCAAGAATACATTGAAGATGAATACGAACCCATCCTAGCATCAACCCTCGATAGATTTACTGTCTTTCCCCTGAAGTATCCTGAGCTCTGGGAACTCTACAAGAAGGCTCAAATGTCCAACTGGACAGCGGAAGAGGTAGATCTGTCTAGTGACATGGAAGACTGGAAAAATTTAAACGATAATGAAAAGAAATTCATCAAGTACATCCTGGCATTCTTCGCTGGTTCCGATGGAATTGTTTTTGAGAATATCAATAACAATTTCGCCGATGAGGTACAAATCTCTGAGGCCCGTTCATTCTATGCATACCAATGCCACAATGAAATGGTCCACGGGGAGACGTACTCTAAACTGATAGACAAATACATCAAAGATTCTACTGAGAAAAAACACCTCTTCGAGGCTATACAAACCGTCCCCTGTATTCAAAAAAAGGCCAACTGGGCCCTGAAATGGTTCGATACCAAGTCCCGAACCTTCGCCGAGCGCCTCTTCGCATTTGCCTGTGTAGAGGGAATCTTCTTTTCTGGGAGTTTCTGTGCCATCTACTGGCTCAAGAAACGGGGCCTAATGCCTGGCCTGTGCTTCTCGAATGAACTTATTTCTAGGGATGAGGGCCTCCACCAGGAGTTTGCTGTGGAACTTTTCAAACTTTTGAGAAACAAACCCTCCACTGAGGTTATTCACTCCATAGTTAGAGAGGCTGTGGAAATTGAAAAGGGGTTCATTTTGGATGCCCTTCCCTGTAACCTCATAGGAATGAACTCTGAGAAGATGTCCGAGTACATCGAGTATGTTTCGGATCGCCTTCTCAAGCAGATTGGACAGCCTACACTGTGGGGTTCTAAGAACCCCTTCGATTTTATGGAAAATATCAGCCTGGATGGAAAAACCAACTTCTTCGAGAAGAGGGTAGGAGACTACGGAAAGATGGATGACACCTCGGATGATATTGGGTTTGATGAAGAGTTTTAATCGTATAAAGCACCCTCCGAACTGATCGCCATAGGTTGAAGCTTGTACCCACTGGTAGTAACCTCAACTTTGGGTTCACTGAACTCTGGCTCGGCACTGGGGGTATCCACCATCTGTGGTGGTTCCGCGACCACCTTCTTCTCCCCCTTTTTACCATTTTTCTTAGAGCAACCACCCGAACTCTTTCTCACATTCATCATACCCCAAACGATGAGAGTGAAAACGACTGCGTGGACAATTAGACCCAATGTAGTTGGACAACCGGTTGGAGATGAGATCCGGGATCCCAAAACCTTTTTGACGAGAAGGAAGGTGCTTGGGTTCGCCACTATGAAAAATAGTAAACCGGAAATGATAGAGATTGTTAACTTCTCCTGCTGTTTTTTACCGTTGCAGCCGCAACCACAGTCTTTAAAGAGACCCATTATACTTTTGATATATGTCAACAAAAAAACTTACTTAAAGTCGAGCCTCCTAGAATAAATATAACCAACCAACAATGTCGCTCTCTATTCAACAAATTTCCGATCTCTCCCCCGCTTCTGTGGGCTTCTCGAATCTCCGTAAGAACAAGAATGGCGGTAAAACCGTCTACCTAAACGCCGGCGGCAACAAAAAATGTTATCTTCAACTCCCCTTCATGCGATCCCCCTTCGGTCTCAGTGCCTTTACTGATGAGGGAACTGGGCGCACCACCTACTCCCTCGATCTCTCATTTGACCCCGATAACGAGCAGGCTATGGGGGTGCACAAGACGCTCTCCGAGCTCGACAACATCATCGTCAACACCGTCGCCAAGAACTCTAAGGAGTGGCTCGGTAAGGAGTTCAACGTCGCAGTTCTCAAAGAGGCCCTCTACAAGCCAATGGTTCGTCCAGGTAAGGAGCAGTACCCCTCTACCATGAAGCTGAAGATTACGACCAAACCCGATGGCACCTTTGTCCCGGAGGCCTACACTATGCAGCGTGAGCCTACGACGGTCGACGCCATCGAGAAGGGTCAGAAGGTTATGTGTATCATCGACCTCAGCAGCATCTGGTTCATCGATAACAAGTTCGGTGTGACCATGAGGCTCAACCAATGCCTCTTGGAGCAGTCTACGAAGCTTCCGTCCTTCGCCTTCCAGGGCCTCGACCTCCCAGGCCCCGAGGAGGAGGTTGACGAGGAGGAGGTTGATGAGGAGGTTGACGCGTAAGATTCCCTTTCAAAAAAAATAAAAAAATCCAGTCCCTATTGGTAAGAAGAAAAAACTTCTTACGAATAAGTAAGAATGTCCAACATAGAGAAAAATCTCATAAAGATTCTTCGGGGGAAAAAGGGGTGTTCACCTCGAAGTTATTTACCTTCAACCAAAAAGGTTGGATCTGGGGAGTATGGAAATGTATTCAAGGGGAACGTGAATGGAGAAGGTAAGAGATATGTAGCCTACAAGGAAATTAAGTTACCCGAAAATAATGTAACCCTAGCTGAATTGCAGAACTATATCAAACAAAATCCAGCTCGGATGGAATTCACCATTGCGAAAAAGTTGAAGGGCTTCGGTGTTCCAGAAAATTACATATACAAGAAGTGTGCTGATAAACTCATCATCTATATGGAGTATATTGATGGTGTAGAATTAAGAAACTGGTGGAATACCAACCCAACATTAGAACAACAAAAGTCTCTTATAGTTCAAATTATTTACAATCTCTACAGGATCCATAGAAAATATCCAAAATTCAGACACCACGATCTTCATGGAGGCAACATTTTGATAAAAAAGGTACCCGAAAAGAATATCAAAGTTGAGCTAAACAATAAAACGTATACAATTTCGAATGGTGGTATCGAGGCCGTGATGATTGATTTTGGATTTTCACTCTTCCCTCGTATAAAAAACCCTTTGATAAACGACAACTACTTCAAAAACATTGGAATTTCGAGAAACTCTCACAAACTATACGATGTACACCTTTTCTTAAACAGCCTTTACGGTATGACCACACGATCGAAAAACCCAGAAGTGAAGAATTTTATTAACTCCCTCCTACCACCCATGTATTTGGGTGCCAAAAGTACGGTTCTCAAAAAATTTAGATTGATTGGCACCGACCGTAAAAATATCGCTCACACCTTTTACCTACCAGGGTTTGAAAAGATTTTATCTAAACCCTTCCTCACTGGTGAAACCAAGGCTTTACCCCTACCAAAGCCGCGAAAATTTGTGCGACCCCAGATTGTTCCGAAAAGGAAATCTAAGACACCAATCAATAAGGCGGCTGCATATGCGAGGGCGGTGGCTGTTATGAAAAAACAACGGGAAGTCGCACCCCCCAAGCTAATCCCCCGCAGACAGAGATGATTAAAGTATGATCTTGAATGTGCGCGTAGTGCCCTCATCAACCTGAGAAAGTATCTTAAACTTTGGGGTCTTTAGGAGCTTCACCCCACCCTTAGTCATGAATGATTTCATCCGTTCAACTTCACCACGTGGCATTTTCCTGGTGTATTTGAGCGTGACATTCTTAGTTCCAATAGTAAAGACGGTTGAGGACATTTAACATTTACCAACAATAAAATGCTATTTACGAAACCACGGGTGGGTGAATTCGTAAGCAGGTGTACTGCTGAATGAAGTGATTGAAATTATAAACCACGGAGAACTTGAATGGAAAGTGCGAGAACTAGTGCATCGCCCATTGTTTTAATTGGTCTGAGCACCGAGATATGCTTCACGAGTGAGCGGTTCCAGGCTATGCGGAGAAAGAAGGTACTAATGAGAACGGTGAGCACAAACACTAAAAGTTCTGTGACTACCTCGGATCGCGTCTTAGATTTGGAGACTTCTTGAATCATTTATTAATAGTCTATATTTTTTTCTACCCTGAATATAAATGACGGTGCCATTAAGTGGGTCTGAACCTACTTTCACAACCCGTCGTTGGGGTACCGCGAAGGGTGTGGGAAATAACAACTGCTACGCCTATGCTGTCGGTGACTATGAAGCCTACCGTTGGCAGAAATCTATACCAGGGGATAGATCTGGGTTATCCAACGGAAACCATAATTATACTCACTGTACAGATTTACCGAAACGCGTTATTTCGGATAACCCCAAAAAGGTCTACAAGGTTAATGGTGACACGAAGTGTAAGAAGGGGTACTACAAGGTTATGATGTTTGTTTCACCTGGGAGGCCCACAAATTACATTCGTCAAGGTGATTTTCACTTTTACAAACAACACGGGGTTGTGGAATACAAGATAAAACCGGGTGATACTGTAAAGTCCGTGGCTAAATTCTTCAACATCCCAGAATCGAGGGTGAAGAGGGCTGGTAAATTTAAAGTGGGTAAGCGTATTGTATTCAAAGCAAATGTATTCAGTCACAAGCGTGGTTGGGCTACGGGTCCACTTCTGACTGATGCAAAGGGTAAGGTAATCAAAGATCCCCGCAAAGCTTCCAAGAACTATCCTGGGTTGAACTACGAGAAGTACTGTAGTTCATTCTGTGTCAAAAATTCCGGAATCAAAGTCGGAAAGACTCATCCCAAGGTCCGATAGAATGCTATCCAAATCCATTAAATTTTCGACACCATCGAAAGATAGGTCAAAAAGATCTACAACTTCCATCGTGGTATTTTCATTCAATGACACAGTATTTGACACTGCTGTATGATTGTTCTGTACTGTGACTGTAATTTTAAACTGTGAGGCATCAAACACTTTTCTACATACCGGGCATGTATTTTTACCTTTATTTTTCCATCCCTGTAGACAGTGGGAATGAAACATATGTCCGCAGCGCGTCGGGGGATTTGCCCGAGTCGACTTGACTTCATTCAGACATATGGAGCATGTTGACATTCTACAGTATGAGTTTAAAGTTTTTTTCTAAATTTAGCTCAGTTAGTAAATTTTCGATGCGTTGATCAGTGGTTTGTTGCAGTCATTGCAGTTCTTCTTTCCCTGTTCATCTTGAATTTTGGTGAGCATCTCTGGTCCAGACTTTTGGAGGAGTTGCCTGTAAGAATAATTATCCTCGAATGAGATGTTGTTTTGTTTCATCACATAGTTGTTGAGGAGTTGGGCTGACGTGTTTATTGTGAAGCATCGACCATCGGCCATGCCAAGTCGTTGAGACATCTTTTATTAAAATACACCTAGAAATTAATTTGTCTATTCGTTATTGTTCTCATCCAAGAATTAAACCCCTTCTCTCTCAGTAACCTCACAAATGGGTCACACCTGTACCCCAAGAAAATGTCAAATACATCCGTCTCAACAGTTGGAGAAACCCTAATTTTTGAATTTTCATTTATATGCTGGTTAATTATGTTGTATCCAAATGCAATCTCCTTTAGGGTCTCCGCCCCTGTAATTATAATCTTCCCTGTACTGAATATACTACACGTAATTTCCTTCATCTCTTGGGAAGGTTTGAATTTGATTTTGACCGCCGAATATCGGTCTGGTTCAAATGATACTTTGAAAATGTCATTATACTCTTCAAACCAATTAGAAACCTCTATGAGATTGATGTTATAGTTCAAACTGAAGTTTGAATTGATCATCACGACCCTGAAAGATTCCACGGGGATAGTGTTTGACATACCCAAAAAGGTTTTGAAAATGTGGGACAACTGTGTAATAATTCTTTTACAATCAAAGAGATCACAGCACCCAGCAACTTGGATACTCCCATTTGGAAAAACCTTTACAGATTTGGTACTGTAGGTGTCGTGGTAGGTGAGTGTAACCTGATTGTAAAATGTGGTCGGTTTCAACTTCCATTCAAAGCCCTCCATCTTCGATCCCTGCCTCTTCAGTTTATACGTACCAATTCGTTGAAAAGTTTCGCGCAATGTTTTAATGTCAATATCTTGTACAAAACTTGAAACCATCGTGATTGTAGTGATTTTCAACCACGAGGGTTTATACTCCTCCACAATTTCATTTCTGAAATTATCTATGGTGAGGAGATAGGAAAAACTATCGTTTGCGATTGAAGAGAACATACTTTCTGTAAAGTATTTAACCACTTAGGTGTTTAAAGACAATAAACATCTTTAAATTAAATGACCTCATTTATCAAGAACGCTAGACACATTCATGATATAGAGACTGACCTTTCGTACGTTGAAATACAGTACAAACGTTATGTAAAATCTTCACATGGGTATGTAACGTTCACAGATTATCTAAACACCGAGCCCATCGCTGATTGGGTATCCCTACAATCTAATACAAATTCTATTCGCTACGACAAGTTTTTGGATACGATGGTTTCTAAGACGGTCGAGGTTCTACAGAGGATGTCCGAGCTAATGATGGAAAATATCCTCGTATACGAACACTCTGACGAAACCTACATCCGTATTGTACACGCAATTAAAATTTTAGATCCGACATTTCAACCACCCCGTATAAATAAGGAGAGTACTTGGCAAGTGGAATTTATGAAAAATATATGTAGTACGATTATCGATGACGTCATTCAGAATTGTATAAACAAATCACGACTGATGCACTTTTTTAACGTTTTGAGTATAATAGAGCTACAGATACAATAAACAGGAAACACAAACAAGACGCGAACGCCGTGTTTCTTTCATCCTCTATTTTCTCCTCAATCTTAATCTCCGCCTTTTCAACCACCCCACAGTCAATATTTCTGCGTGGATGTATGGCTTCGAATGAATCGCCCGGTTCGGATTGAGATTCACATAGCCCAGTCGTACAATATACACTTTGTTTCTTTCCACAAGCTCCACGAACTGGGGTTACTTTCGCAAAATCTCTATGTTCACCCACCTGTCTAACACCTCCTGGAAGGGAGAAATCGTGTGTGACAAATGGATTTACATCGTCAATTGTATCTTGGTCACTGAGCATAAACTCACTCATTATACAACTACTTGAGATTATATTTTTTTGTAACCATTTTAGATTTATGTTCGTTCCACATTTGATCCAAATCTACATTCAACATGTGTGCCAGTTGAAACAAATAACTAAATACATCTCCCATTTCCATCATTACATCTGTCCCCCTCTCCTTTTTCAAATTCATTTTTTTGAATGTTTTCTTATGCTGCCTAATGGCTGATGCCAGTTCACCGACTTCCTCTGTTAAGAGGAGCCACACGGTATCAATAGCTGCTCGATCCCATCCCTTGGATCTACACACTTTTTCAGTTTCTAATTTATAGTAGTTGAGACTCATCACTTATCATACCTGAGACTCCAATCTTTAATTGATTCCAATTTTGTTATTGTAATCAATTTTTTTACCCACCGTACTCGTATTCAGGGGTTGATCAATGGGGGTGGTAACCGTATCAATGTCGCGATTGTAGGCGATGTATTGAGAAACACCAGTCTGGATCTGTGTAACCGATATGTTGATCACACGGGTGTTCATTAACTTAACCTGTTCGTTTACTCGAGTGTTATGATCACCAGAGTTGTTGATGAATACAGTGCGCATGATCGCGTAAAGGTCATCGGGGTTTTGGTAGTCTATAGCGATACCCGTTTTATTTTTGAATGTCTGACGAATCCCACGCTGGAGAAGATTTTTGTTGAAGTCTGAAAAAAAGAGGGTGTTTAGTGGAGTCTCACATTGCTTGAGGGAATCGAGGTGCAGATTATCACACATTTAATATAACACCCGAAAAAAAATTATCAGTAGATATTAAATGCTTAACTACGCTGACTTCAAAGAAGTCTACGCCAACAAACCAAAAAACAATGAAAAAATTACATGTAAACCCCCAGACTGCTTTGTTGGATCCTATGCCCCTGTAGCCAAAGCTGGTGAAACTGGTTCATTTTTCGTCAACACCTACCTTCTCCAACCCAACCGTAAAATGGAGGTTGCTGGACCAGTCCCCGTCCGGAGCAAGGATCTCGAGTGTGGGAAGTAGGTTAAAAATAAAAGTGGAATAAAAAGTATATGAGGGTCACTAAACGCTCAGGTCGTATTGAGGATATGAAGTTTGATAGCATCACCAATAGGATCAAGAACTTAACGTACGGACTTTCCGAAACTTGTGACTCCACAAAAGTTGCACAACAGGTATTCTCATCCCTCTACGATGGCATCACCACCCAAGAAATTGACACTCTCTCTGCTGAGATTTGCGTCGGCATGATCACCTCAGACCCAGACTATGAAACACTGGCCACCAGGATTATTGCCAGTAATATCCAGAAGGTTTGTCCAAACAATTTCCACATCGCCATGAAGAAACTCCAGAAGGCTGGGATTGTTACAGATGAAGTTGTAGACGTTGCCCTAAAGGTCAAAGATGATATCAAGACTGAGAGGGACTTTGACTTTGGGTACTTTGGTATCAAGACCCTAGAGAAAAGCTACCTCCAACGCCTAGAGGGAAAACTCACCGAAACCCCCCAATATATGTTTATGAGGGTCTCTATTGGTATTCATGGTACTGATATTCCCGCCGTATTGGAGACCTACGACAAAATGTCCCAAGGCTACTTCATTCACGCCACCCCAACACTCTTCAATTCCGGGACACCCCGCCCACAAATGTCCTCGTGCTTCCTTATCGCCAACAAAGCAGACTCCATAGATGGCATCTACGGAACCCTCACAGAGTGTGCCCAAATCTCCAAATGGGCGGGGGGTATCGGGATGCATATCCATGACATTAGGGCCAATAAATCTCGCATCAGAGGGACCAACGGTCAGTCCGATGGTATCATCCCAATGCTCAGGGTTTTCAATGCCACCGCCCGATACGTGAACCAAGCTGGTCGCCGTAAGGGATCCATAGCCGTCTACCTAGAGCCATGGCACGCCGACATCCTAGACTTCCTAGAGATTCGCCTAAATCAAGGTGATGATGAAGCGAGGTGCCGGGACCTATTCTCGGCGCTATGGATTCCAGACCTCTTCATGAAGAGGGTAGAGGAAGGTGGAAAATGGTCCCTCTTCTGCCCCGATACCGCTAAGGGGCTCTCCGACGTCTATGGTGAGGAGTTTGAAGCTCTATACACCAAATATGAGGAGGAGGGTCTCGCCACCACCACAGTCCCAGCCACTGAGCTGTGGAAGGCGATTCTCAAATCCCAAACAGAGACTGGCACCCCCTACATGCTCTACAAGGATGCGTGCAACTCTAAGTCGAACCAAAAGAATTTGGGTGTCATCAAAAGCTCCAATCTGTGTACGGAGATTATAGAGTACACCGACAAAGATGAGACTTCGGTGTGTAACCTGGCCTCCATCGCCCTCCCCAAATATGTCAACAGGGAGACAAAGACATTCGATTACGCGAAACTCCACGAAGTCACGAAGACTGTAACGAAGAACCTGAATAGGGTCATAGACCGCAACTTTTACCCAGTGGAGACTGCGAGGAACTCAAACATGAAGCACCGCCCCATCGGTTTAGGTGTACAGGGTCTCGCCGACGTTTTCATCCTCTGTGGTCTCCCCTTCGATTGCTACGAATCCCGCCTCATGAATGTACACATTTTCGAGACCATGTATCACGCCGCACTGGAGGCAAGCTCTGAATTGGCTGAAATTGATGGTTCCTACGAGACCTTCGAGGGATCCCCAGCGTCCCAAGGTATTCTCCAGCAGGATATGTGGGAGGGTGGGGTTAGGATGAGTGGTATGTATGACTGGTCCGCTATGAGGGAGCGCGTAAAGACTAAGGGACTGCGGAACAGTCTCCTCATGGCCCCCATGCCCACAGCCTCGACGGCCCAAATTCTGGGGAATAACGAATGCTTCGAACCCTACACCACAAACATTTACCTGAGGCGTACCTTAGCCGGAGAGTTCGTCGTGGTCAACAAGCACCTAGTCAACCACCTCAAGGAGGCTGGTCTGTGGTCAAAGGAGATGAAGGACCTCATGGTTAAGGCTGGGGGCTCTATCCAAAATATTGTAGACATCCCCAAGGAAATTAAGGATCTTTACAAGACTGTGTGGGAAATCAGCCAAAAGTGTATCATCGACATGGCAGCCGACAGAGGACGATACATCGACCAATCCCAATCCATGAATCTCTTCATGGAGAGCCCGACGATGTCCAAGCTTTCCTCGATGCACATGTACGCATGGAAGTCTGGACTAAAGACTGGCATGTACTACCTACGATCAAAGGCAAAAGCTCGACCAATCCAGTTTAGCCTGGAACCGGATTGTGTGGCGTGTTCGGCTTAAAGTTTTGAACCCATAATCAAATAGAAACTCATGGATAAGGCAATCGAAAACCTCCAAATTAACGAATTCAATAATAGGAAGATTGTTCTAACTACCAAACAGGGGACACCTCTCCGCGTTCAATTCCCCCGGATGTATATGCCATTTGGTGTATCCGGCTTCACCCCAGAGGTTGGACCCACCAAGTACAACATCGACTTCGCAATCAAGGGATATGATGAGGAGGATAGTTACATGAAGAAATTCTATGATAGTGTTCGCAAACTTGAAGACAAAATCATTGATGCCGTCGTTGAACAAAGTGAAACAATTTTTGGAACCCCGATGTCCAAAGAAGAACTCACCCCCATGTTTAATTCAAACGTGAAAGAATCTCCTGGTAGAGAACCCAAATTTCGTGTAAAAATTGACACCGATGTAGATGGAAACATCAAGCCGAGTGTATATGATGGAGACAAAAACCCCAAGAAGGACGAAGCGACAAACGGTCTATACGCAAGGAATTCAGGTCAAGCTATTGTGGAACTCAATAGCGTGTATTTCTTGAATAAGAAGTTTGGGTGTACGTGGAAAACATATCAACTTGTAGTCCATGAACCACAAAATCTTAAGGGATTTCAATTTATTATTTAATTAAAAATACTGTGGTGCTTGTTGTCTAGCTTGTGTGTAAAGACCTCCAAGACGACCGAGATTGAGTTGCTGACCCCCAACCCTAACACTTGGGATGGGTCCAAACTGCCCAGCTGCAGCTCGGTTGGCGACAGCTAGAGCTTGGCGTGCGTTTATACCAGTCCTCATCTGTACCTGATTCGCAGCCCTTTGAATTAACTGTTGTGGTGGGCCGTATCGCGCGACCGCAGCCTGACCAAGTTGACCCGCTGCCGCACGAAACGCGGGATTTTGTGACGCCTGCATCGCCATACCCGCACCTTGGCGTGCGAGTGACCCTAGTGCACTTCTTCTCCGAGTAGACATTTACTATTTACCCACATTTTTATTCAAAAGTAAGATGCTATATATTTTTTGAGCCTCCTTAAGAAGTTTACCCTGTACCCTGGTGAACCTCTTTGGGTCTAAACCCAATTTAACTTTGGCAATTTTTACTGAATCTTCCCACTTGGAGAGAGTCATTCTTACTTCTTACCTACAATTTTTTTGTAGGCCTTGGTGCCCTTCTTTGGGACGAGGCCGAATTCACCCTTCTTGGCCGCCTTCTTCTTGGCCGCTTCAATAAAAGCCTTGAACTTGGGGTTCTCCTTGAGGGATTTCTTAGCCGCCTTACTCGCCGCCTTGGAGATGATGCGGCCATCCTTCATCTTGAGGTCCTTCTTCTCGAGACCACCAGAGGTCTCGTCAGCGTTACCGTGGAAAACTTCGGCTCGGGAACCAACAATCATTTATATTAAGCACGGAAAATTTTCTTGATGTCCAAAATTGAAATCTTGTGGTTTACCCGCTTCACGGGAATCTGGGTTTTAACCCTCTCATCGTTGAGAACCTCCGAACACACGATGGACTTGTGGCCCTGGAGGGCCATCATCTCTTCTTCGACACTCAAAAATGTCTCAGTCTCCCTGTAAATCATCTTCTTCACGTAGACCGCTTGGGTCTGACCCGTTCGATGAGACCGACCGATTGCCTGAAGCTCTGTCGCGGGGTTCCAAGCTGGGGCCATGATGTAGACCCTGGTAGCCTCTTGAATGTTGAGACCTTGACCACCAGACTTGATCTGGATGATGAAGACCGACCCCGGTGGTGCCCGCTTGAAATTAGCCAACTGGGTGCACCGGTCCTCCTTGGAGACGGACCCATCTATCCTGAATGTAGGGCATTCCAATTGACTTTGGATGTAGTTCATTTCACCCACAAACTGACAGAAAATGAGAGTCTTCTCTTGGGGGTGCCCCCCAATCATCTCGAAGAGGGTCTCCATCTTGTGGGAACGCCCAACCCACTGCTCAGGCTTAGTCTCGTTCTTCTTCGCAACCCCATCAAGGTACATCTGGGGCCAGATCATACATTGTCGCGCACGGAGAAGGCACTCCAAAATGACCATGTTCTTGTAGTTGAGACTGGTTGCCGCCTTGAAGGTGTCCTTGATCGTATCTTGGGCCTCCTTGAAGACAAACTCATACATATCCCTCTCGTCTGGGTACATATCCAGTTCCACATTCTCAAAGTAGCACGGAGGGAGGCTGAGACGTTCGTTGATCTTAGCCAGGTCATCCTTCGTGCGACGGAGAATGTAGATGTCCTTGATCTTCTTGGTCATCCCCTGCACGAGGGACTTCTCGATGCCGAGGAACCGGCAAAGGGTCACAAAGTCATCCATTGAGTTGAAGACTGGGGTACCAGTGACAATCCACTTGATACCAGATTGGAGTCGACAGACACTCTTGGAGATCTTTGAAGACTTGTTCCGAATTTCGTGGGCCTCATCCAACACCACCCGATCCCATTGAACCCCATGGAGGGGGGTCACCGCCTCAGGCTTCCCACCCTTCACACTCAACAAAGAATAGGGTGCGATCGTAACATCGTGGTCCCCAAGCTTTCGTCCAGGTCCATCGAAAACCCCCACCGTTAGGGTCGGTGCAAACTTCGCAATCTCTTCAACCCACTGGGTGATGATAGACTTGGGCACTATGAGGAGCGTACGTTTTTGGGGGTTACCCAACATCGTCGCGATCAACTGGATCGTCTTTCCGAGGCCCATCTCGTCACAGAGAAACCCACCCTTGGGTCCCGACTGCTGTCGTTCCATTGTAAGCATCCAGAGAACACCTTCGCGTTGGTACGGGGCGAAGAGCCGACCATTTAGGGTGTTCTTAGCATGCGTGTATTGTTCTTCAATCGTCATGGTTTTGGTTCGATTTCTTAAATGGGTGGGTCACTTAGGTAATTTTTATTTAAATATTTGTAAATAATATGTCTAAAATAGGGAGTGG
>Ga0209305_1001053_pt1 | contig 18327 bp, 18 predicted proteins | sample COGITO_mtgs_1103_FD_184792 | JGI IMG/M metagenome (GOLD analysis project Ga0209305, IMG submission 184792) | Pelagic marine microbial communities from North Sea - COGITO_mtgs_110321 (SPAdes) (version 2) | ecosystem: Environmental > Aquatic > Marine > Epipelagic ...
ACAGTGGTTCTTCTTTATCTAGTAGCGCAGATGGTGGGAGCTGGTAAGTTGATCGAAGTTCTATTTGGTTTCCCTTACGAATTAGCGGTAGCAGTGGTTGGTGTTCTAATGATCCTCTACGTTACATTCGGTGGGATGATAGCAACCACGTGGGTCCAAATTGTTAAAGCAGTGCTACTACTTTCGGGAGCTACATTTTTGGCTTTTGCAGTCTTATGGGAAGTTGATTTTTCCTTTGAGAGGCTCTTTCGTTCTGCGATAGATAGCCATTCTTCCGGCAAATTAATCCTAGCGCCAGGTCGCTTAATATCTGATCCAATTTCAGCAATATCATTAGGGCTCGCACTCATGTTTGGAACAGCAGGCCTACCTCATATTTTGATGAGATTTTTTACAGTTCCAGATGCTAAAGAAGCTAGGAAGTCGGTGATTTTCGCCACAGGTTTTGTGGGTTACTTTTACTCGTTACTTTTTATTATAGGGTTTGGTGCTATATTTTTGGTCGGTCCAAATACTGCCTATCTAGATGTAACGGGAGCTATAATCGGTGGTAGCAATATGGCTGCTGTGCATCTCTCTCAGGCTGTTGGGGGTGATTTTTTTCTAGGCTTTATTTCAGCGGTAGCGTTTGCCACGATATTGGCTGTGGTCTCTGGCTTGACTCTAGCCGGTGCCTCCGCGATATCGCATGATGTTTACGCTAGTGTATTTTGCAAAGGTGAACCGAAAGAGGGGACTGAAATATTGGTTTCTAAGGTTGCAACGATCGCACTGGGAATTACAGCGATGATTCTGGGCTTGTCTTTTGAAAATCAGAATGTGGCTTATATGGTTGGTCTAGCTTTTGCTATCGCCGCAAGCGTTAATTTCCCTATTTTATTCCTCTCAATGTATTGGAGTGGCTTGACCTCTAGGGGTGCTTTTATTGGCGGGTCTATTGGGCTGGCCAGCGCAGTAGCTTGCGTGATTACTGGACCTACTATTTGGGTTGACATCCTGGGCAATGCGGAGTCAATCTTCCCCTATAAGCACCCAGCATTATTTTCGATGACCGCCGCTTTTGCTTCTATATACTTGGTTTCTATTTTTGACTCTAGTGATGAAGCGGCGCATGCAAAATCTGCGTTTAAAAATCAGTTTGTACGGTCGATTGTTGGTCCGTTGAATTCCGAAAAATAATAGTTTTATATATGGGAGGTGAGACATGAATACTAATATCTACGTTAAAATTGCTGAAGATCAAACTTTTCAAAAGTTAGCAAAAGATAAAATAAAATTCAGTTGGAAGTTGAGTGGATTGATTTTAGTTAGTTACTATACTTTTATTCTGGTTGTGGCCTTCTATCCCGATTGGTTAAGCCAACCACTTCATAGCCAGACTGTTATTACATGGGGTATACCCGCAGCACTATTTCTTATAGTCTTGAGCATGGCGACGACAGTCTTATATGTACGTCGTTGTAATGAAAATTATGATGGGAGAATGGCCGCAATAATTTCTAGAGTAGAAATGAAAAGTATTGATGATTAATGCTAAATTAAGGGGATGAGAGATGGATCAACAATTGACTGATTTGGAAGATATTCGACAATTAAAGTCACGCTATTTTCGTTTGATGGATACCCAACAATGGGTGCCATGGACAGACTGCTTCACGAGTGACATTTTTGCCGTTTATGAAGGCTGTCCGAGACCGTCTAAGGATCTACCCCTAAATATTACGTGCGAAGGACGCGATGCGTTAATTAGCGGTGTGAGTATTCTTATGGAAGGAGCTAAATCGATGCATCAAGGATTTATGCCGGAAATTGAACTGCTTGATGCTAATAATGCAAAGGCTATCTGGGCTATGTTCGATTACGTTCGATTACCCACGTGTCATTTCAAAGGTTGGGGACACTATCATGAGGATTATGTTAAGGAGGCTGGGGCTTGGAAGATTAAGAAGATCCATCTAACTCGATTACATACTGAGGAAGACTGGGTTTAAGGAAATTGTCTGCTTAATGGAATAAAGAAAGCCATGCTGAGATGGTCGCGACAGCGACCATCAAAAGAATCATAGGCAGGTTCTTTTTTCTATTACCTTTGTCTGAGAGCATTGCCAGAAGCATTACTGTGGCGAACAGACCTATCCAAACTGCAATCCAACTTTTCATTAAATTTCCTGGTATCTACCTGAAGCGAAGTAGCTCTTATGGATACGGCGCTGCATTTTTTCAACCATTAATGATACCTTTTTCGACCAGTACATTAATGTCTTTTTGAGGTATCTGTAGTTCTTCTGAGAGAATATTGCGAGAGTGTTGACCTAATGTGGCGACTTCCTTTCTGATTTCCGCCTGAGTTTCTGAGAAAATAAAAGGACTATTTATCACAGTCAAAGGCCCTGATTCATCTATGACTTCGGTTAGCATATTCCTATAGATAAGCTGAGCGTCCTTAACTACCTCAGCAAGATTGTTATAGGGTGCGCAAGGCACACGTGCCTTTTCGAAGGCGGCCAATACTTTTTCAGTGGATCGGTTTGATGCCCATTGTTCCGCAAAGTCTAGCAATTGATTGTAATTGTCAAGACGCGCCCTATCCGATGAGAAACGCTTGTCGTTTATGAGCTGTGGCATCTGGATACATTCAATTAGGTTTTTGAAGTGTCGTTGGCTCAAGGGCATCACCACTATGTAGCCATCATTAGTCTTTAACGGACCGTAACGCCTGTCTATTGGATCTGAGTGGAAAGCCGTTTGAAAATCTCGGTTCATGGTACTGAGTAAGCTATCTGCCATAGCTATATCGATATACTGGCCAACGTTTTTCCTCTCCCGATAATAAAGCGCTGCCATTATTGCGCCAAATGCCTGAATTGCTGCTGTCGTATCTCCCACCGGCAATCCCATGTTTAATGGCTTGCTCATATCCTTTTGAGCTGCAAGTGTTACTGAATCAAATCCTGTCATTGCCTGGACTATAGGTGCATACGCCGGCCTGTTTGCACCAGGGCCTTGCTGTCCATAGCCAGAAATACTGCACATAATAATATTAGGGTTGATTTCGCGAAGTGTTTCGTAGCTTAAGCCTAGTTTATCCATCACGCCTGGGCTGAAGTTTTCAACAACAACGTCGTAACTTTTAATCAACTCATAACAAATCTCAATGGCCTCCGGTTTTTTGAGATCAAGCACCATACATTTTTTGCCTGCATTCAGCGAACTAAAAACCGTGCTGACATTTTTTCTCATTGGCGCAATGCTTCTCATTATTTCGCCAGACGGTGGCTCGATCTTAAGGACGACGGCACCTAGATCAGCCATGAGACGAGTACAATAAGTCCCTGCAATTACAGCCGTAAAATCTAGTACCTTCACTTCATCGAGAGCATCTGCTTTTTTGTGGCCGGACATGTTTGTGATGCGCTGGGTCATTCTCAAAAGATTCTCTTTAAAGCAGTGGAGAGCTAGTATAGCCTTAGTAGGTAAGAGTTTTAAGTGGCTATCAATATCCTCAGGCTATCTAACTTGGAATAAGTATTGTCGATGAAGGCCAGCGACTGCAATAGCTTAACTTCCAGCGTCTTGATCTCAATGGGCCTAATATTGTTATTTATCGTAGATAGACGCTTTAATCGCTTAATTTCAAACTCGAATTGTCGCCTCATATGATTTTTAGCAGCTCTTTTTATTTCCATCGTTTTTTCTTGGATTTTTTCTTCACCAATTTTCGAGAGATTTTCAAGCTGCGCACGAACCTGATTCACTACTTTTTGTGCAGTTAGTTCTGGAATATCTGTCGTATTTTTAGCCAGCCAATCGACTGAATACTTGTTGTTGATGTCAGAGCCAACATTATTGATTAGAACTCTAATGATCGACTCGGAGAAGAACCGCTCGACTCTTAAATCAGCTGGTGCGGGACACACAATTACATAGTTAGACTCCAGCACTAAAGATCCTTTTATCATCCCTGTATTCTTCAAGACGCTACAGGCAGAATTACCAAATCCACTATTAAGGATAAGTTCCATCGCTCCTGTGACCATAGGGTGCTCCCAGGTGAAGAATTGTAGGTCATCTCTTGATTTTGCTATTTCTTGGCTGAATGTCCCACTAATACCATCGCTTGGTAGATGAGGGAATGTTTCACAAGGCATGTGATCTCCCGGATGAAGGACTATACATTGGTCTAAATCATCTTCGCTTTCCACACCAAATTCGTCAAAAAGAGAATCCATGTAATTTTTAAGCTCATTAGGACGGTCTTGTTTTTGGATATTGTGCATGAGTTCTTCAGCAATTTTTTTGTCAAACGAGTTTAGTTCCAGAAGACGATCTCTGCCGATAGAGAGTCCTTCCAGAAGAGTTTCTCTTCTCTTAGCAGTTTTGGCTATTAATTCTTTTATTTTAGCGTCTCCCTCTCGGTTCCAGAGGGTCGACTCCAAATCATCGAAAAATTCAGCGAACAAGCTGGCCCCAACCGGACAGGTATTCTCTATGGCATTTAATGCACAATGAAACCAGTCTAAGAGAGATTTTTGAGCGGTTTCTGCCATTACTGGGGCGTGTATATTAATAGTCTCTGTTTGCCCAATACGGTCTAGTCGACCGATTCTTTGCTCTAAAAGCTCGGGATTGTAGGGCAAGTCAAAAAGTACCAGATTATGAGCAAACTGAAAATTTCTGCCTTCACTTCCGATCTCTGAACATACTAAAACTTGAGCACCGTTTTCTTGGTCGGCGAAGTATGCGGCTGCTCGGTCTCTCTGGACTAAGTTGAGCTCGCTGTGGAAAACTGCAGACTTTATCCCTTGTGCCAAATTAAGCCATTTTTCTAATTGGATTGCAGTGCTTTCATGAGCACAGATGCACAGGGCTTTAAGGGCGGGGTTTTCTTTAAGCCATTGAGTCAACCATGATGCTCTCGGGTCTATAGTTGTCCAGCCTTCACCGTAATTTACTTCAGGATATAGCTGTTCCAAGGTTGTTTTAAACTCATCAACAGTTGATGGATACTCTTCTGGAGTCGGCAGGGAATGCTCAATCAGTATTCTCTGATTTGTATTGCCTATATTGCTGCGCGTATTCCTAAACAAGACCCGTCCCGTTCCATGATGATCTTGAATTTCCTTAATTAAAGTTTCAACGGTAGTATTAAAATTCTCCTCAACTACTTTTGACCCTAAAAGTTTTTCAGTCGCTGCTAAAATATCGCCCGGTAGATCATCAACCTGTCGACTATTTACACCTTCTAAACAACCAACAAGTTCACTAACTTTTTTGTAACCCTCCTCTTCTGCAACATACTTTTCTAGATTTACATAGCGCTGAGGATCAAGTAGCTTGAGACGCTCAAAGTGCCCTTGCATCCCGAGTTGTAATGGCGTGGCTGTTAGAAGGATTAGTGCTGGGGTGACGGCAGATAATTTTTCTATAGCTTGGAAATCTTCCCCGACTTTTCCTTCGGACCAAGTTAAGTGGTGTGCCTCATCAACCACAAGAACATCCCAGTGTTGATCAAGTAGTTTTTCGAGGTTCTGATTATCCTCTGTTAGAAAACTTTGAGGCACTAAGGTCAATTGCGAAAACATATCGGTTGTTTCTGCTGCCTCTTGATCGTCCTCTTGAGGTAAGATCTCAATTTTTTCTACTATCGAAAAGTCCAGATTAAATTTTCGTCTCATTTCAATAAACCACTGAAACAACAGCTGATCAGGAACTACCACGAGTGCAGATGCCACGCGACCTTCTAGCAGCATACGATGCAGTATTAAACCAGCCTCAATCGTTTTCCCTAATCCGACTTCATCAGCTAGGAGGACTCTCGGAAATTCTCTAGTGGCGACCTCGTTTGCTATATACAATTGATGAGGGAGCCGCTCAATACGAGGACCAAGGAATCCATATGATGAAGATGTTTGGTGAACATGCTTATGGTGCAAAGTTAAGGAACGCAGATTGAACTTCGATGACCTTTCAAACTGGCCGATAAAAACACGTTCAAGCGGCTTGCTGAATTGTACAGAGCTATCTAAATTTCGTTCATGTATTTTGATCTTTTGCCCTGATTCTGTGGTCCCGCTATAAACAAAGCACTCGTTTAAAGTGGCGATAGAATTGACGGTAATCCATTCCCCAGAATCTGTTTTTATATGATCTCCAAGCAGATACTCTACTCGAATGAGTGGGGCGTTATCGGTTGCGTAAGCTCTTTCCTCTTCAGCAGCAGGGAAAGCAACCATTGCTCTTCGATCAGCAACTTGAAGCACAAGCCCTAGGCCTAGTTCGGGTTCGGTTCTACTGACCCAGCGTTGTCCTGGATGACATGCAAGCATAATATTTTTCTTTGTATTAGGTTTGGGGGATAATTGAGGAAGACGTTTTTACTTTAAGATGCTGACATCCCGCCGTCTATGGGATAGCTGTTTCCAGTAATAAAACTCGCTTCATCGCTCGATAAGAAAAGAGCTAAATTGGCAACCTCTTGAGGTTGTCCATATCGTCTTAGGGGAACCCCGTGTTGAATTTTTTTCTGCACCGCGTCGGCGGCTCCGGGGCCATAGCCTTCTTCGAGGGCTTTGATCATTCTTGTGTCGATTGGCGCTGGATTAATGGTGTTCACACGAATTTTAGCGCTTGCGTATTCTAATGCCGCGGATTTCATGAGACCAACCACCGCATGTTTAGAAGCTATATAGGCAGATATTTTTGCCATACCTCTGAGACCACCCAGGGATGAGGTAATGACTATGCTGCCCCCTCCCGTGCTCGTCATCTCTGGGATGACTGCTTTTAAACCTAGGAATACACCTCTGACATTTACAGCCATAACTTTGTCAAAGTCATCGATACTATAATCACATAAATTTGTTACGGGGCCTTCAATTCCAGCATTTAAAAAAGCCACATCTATCTGTGAGAATTTTCTAATAGTCAGCGCAACTGCTTGTTGCATAGCTTCCGGATCCGTCACATCAGTTTGCAGGGCAAGGCAGTTTTCGGCACCGATTTCGTTGGCGAGCCTATCGAGAGCTCCTTGATCTAGATCGAGGAGTGCTAATTTTGCCCCTTCTTTAGCGAACAATCGAGCTGCTTCTTGACCTATTCCGCCAGCTGCACCAGTAATAATAGCGACTTTTTTCTCGAGTCGTAACATGCGTATTCCTAATTTTATTGATAAGCAATTAAATCATAAATATTGAGTTTTTGCCCATGGAGAATTGTAGTAATCTGTCTGTTTAATAGGTAAGTTACTGCATATTCTGGATTACTATTATTAAGGACTGATGTTATGGCTGTCTTTTCCCGTTATTCCGAGTCTTTCTCACATATTCGTATGAAGCGTTCAGATGGCATTTTAGAGCTGATGTTCCATAGTAATGGCGGATCTTTAGACTGGGGGATACGACCACACCGCGAGTTTCCCGAGGCCTTTGTATCAAATAGGGCAAGATGAAGCAAATGAAGTAATAATTATGACAGGGGCCGGAGCGCTTTTCTCGGGCCCCCGTCCATCCAACGAGTATAGACCGGGGAACTCGTCTGCAACTGCATGGGATAAGATATATCGCGAAGGGAAAGATCTACTCACTAATTTGTTAGGAATTGAAGTTCCGATCATCGCTGCGGTGAATGGCCCTGCACTTAGGCATTGTGAAATTCCATTGTTATCAGATGTTGTCATAGCTTCAGAGGATGCGGAGTTTCAGGACTCAGCTCATTTCACCAATGGAATGGTTCCTGGAGACGGAATGCATGTAGTGATGCCTCTCTTATTAGGCCCAAATCGAGCAAGGTATTTCTTGTTAACAGGGCAGAATATATCGGCTAAAGAGGCTAAGGAGTTCGGAATCGTCGCAGAAATCTTACCTAAGGAGCTTTTGCAGGGCAGAGCCTATGAGCTGGCCAGGATGCTACTTTTACAAAAAAGATTAACTCGACGATATAGCCGGATAATCTTAACCCAGCATTTAAAAGCTCGTGTCCATGATTTACTCGGTTACGGACTTGCGCTTGAGGGACTGGGGATTTTAGGAGAGAGTGACGATTAATATGAGAATATTCCTGTGTGTGTGGATTTTTTAAAAAGAAAGTTGCATCAAGGTAATGCCCCAGTAAATTAACCCAAAGCCAACAATCAGCTGTATAAGCCGTGACTTAAGAAGTTTTTTGAGACGAGCGTGACAGTTCCAAGCATCGATTCTTTTTCCAAAGTTTGTTCCAAACTGGAGCACTATCCCAGCGAGAACCATAATGCAGCCTAACAGTAAATTCATATTTTTTTATTCCGTTTAGGGTTTTGTTTGGTATGAGACGCCATAGGTTCTTCCTCTAAATTCAGCGATTAACGAGCCACCCTTAATTTCAACGGTAACATTGTACATACCTGTTTTACGAGTCCGATTCCCCTCTGAAGCAGTTGCAATTAAATGGTCCCCCAACTTTGCTGGCTTCAGAAATTCTATATTAGCATTGAGCGCTAAATGCGGAGTCTCATCTTTGTTACTTGCATAAGCCATGGCGGTATCTGCTAGGGCGAAAATAAAGCCCCCATGGCAGATCATATGCGCTTGAATCATCCAGTCCAAAACTTTCATAGAAAGGATAGCCTGACCAGGTGTAACGCGTTCTACGATTATTCCCATTTTTTGCGCGGCTTTATCTCTATCATAAAGATTTTCTGGGCTCGATTCTTTCTGCATGTTCTTTCCTCGGAAATTTTAGTAGCTTAGATTTCTATTTAAAGCACGCTAAAGATTTAACCCGCATAAATGCTATTTGGACTCTACTAGAATTTCTCTGTAGCGAGCAGTCCCTTTGTTAACGGCTGCATGAGTTGCCGGTACAGAGTGGCCTTTACCATCAGTAGAAACTAAGTTTTCTCCCTCAATTTTAAAGGCGTACGTATCTCCATCACCCACCGGCAATGTGCCAAGATCTTTATTGTTGATATCAAAAACCTGCAATGGTGCACCCTCTAGAGCATGAAATACATAGTCATGCTTGTGCGTATGCATGGGTGTTCTTTCGCCCGGCTCCAAGATAAATTCCCACATAATGATTTTGTCATTTTCATATATTTTAGTTGTGCCAACTTCACCCATTTCTCTTCTCCCTATCTTTTTTATTACGAGCTTAGGTTAACTTGCGTCGCACTATAGCGTCACCATCAAGAGTACTTTGTTTTATTGTTGTTAACGAACTGTTTTTTAAGTTAGTATTTTTATCGGTGGCGAGGTGATAAGTAAACAGCCTTAGTTTTCAAACCTAAAGCTTTTAAAGGGAGAAATATTGTGAAAGCAGTGAAATTTGGCATTTTTATAAACACGCACAGCGTGCAAGAGGCCGTGGAACAGGCAGTATCTGCTGAAGCTGGCGGCTTCTATTCAGCTTCAGTGAATGACCATTTCTACTCTCCACTTGGCTCCCCGGAGACTCCGCAAATAGAGTGTTTTACGGCTTTGACTGCTATGGCTATGGCGACTAGTTCGATTCGACTAGTGCCATGTGTTGCCTCAGCGTCATTTCGAAGTCCTGCGCTATTGGGTAAGATATGTGCGAGCATTGACACATTAAGCGGTGGACGATTCATCTGTGGACTAGGCGCGGGATGGCAAGACAAAGAATATATTAATCACGGATATCCCTTTCCAAGGTTATCGGAGCGGTTGGAGCAGCTTGACGAGACCATTCAAATTCTAAAAGCAATGACGTCTAGTAACCCCTCGTACACCGGGAAACACTTTCGAATTAATGATGCTTTTAACAATCCGAGACCAATAAATGGGACTATTCCTTTGATGTTAGGTGGGTCAGGTACAGGGCTTTTGAAGATCGCGGCACGGGAGGCGAACATACTAAATATCATCCCTCCAACAGGGCATGGAAAAGATTTTATTAACGATCCGGTAGCTACGATTAAATTTGATATGTCTGTTCTTAAAAAACGGATTGCAGTGTTACATGAATTCATGGCTGCGGAAGGTCGGAAGCCTGAAGAAGTTGAACTTGGTGGCCTTGCTTTATTAGGATTGTCACGTAAAAAAGATGATCAAAGTCTAAAAGATTTAGCCAGTCACTTAGGTTTCGGCGACTATGCTAGTGCGCAAACTGCTCCAGTTACGCTGCTTGGGACAGCGCAAGAAGTGCGCAAAGAACTGCATAAGCGAATCAGTGAAACGGGAGTGACATACTACATCTTTGTTATGGCTAATCCTGAGACACAAGAGATTTTTGAGAAAGATGTTTTGCCGGATTTCTCCTAAACTTGTGTGGTTATCGGAAAGAATTTAAACCAACAAAGGTGCCTCCATTTTTACGGGTAAGTTCACGCATTAGGGCCGCAAATCTAACCCCAGTGTGTTGCAGAGCTGGTGGTTGAGCAAATTGAACCGGGAAGCCGATCGCATGGATGCGAACTAAAGGGTCCCCCATATTGTCTTTGTGGTTTATCTCGCTGACATAATCTACTACCTTCCGAATTGACTCGCCCGTGAATTCATCGCCATATACATAGACGCTAATTTTTTTCCCAAGAGAATTGAATGACCTTATCGCTTCTGTAATCCCTTCGGCAGGACTGGAATTTGAAAATGCGTTCCATGTTCTTAGACGTTCGCTGATTGCATCGCGCCTGTCAGGACTGTCTGGTATCCACTTCTCTCGGTATGACGGAAACATGTAAGCGCCCATGTCATTTAAGATCTGGATCCCTTTTACTTTAGGATAAACTCTCAGTGTGTCTGATATTTGGGCGATAACCTTTGGCCATGCATACCTGAACATACTGCCTGATGTATCAATGACAAAAATAATGTATTCGCTATCGATGGGTATCCCGCCTACTAAGTTAGTCTTTTTCTGATCAATTTTCTGGTACAGGCGACGCATTTCAGCGGTAAGCGTTTGATGTGCTATTTGCAGCTCTCCTGACAATACTGCATTCAATTTTTCTTCCGTTAATATGCGATTTTTCTCAGACTTTGCAGCTGTCAGTTTTTGCTTAATGCTCTTGCTTTTTAATAACAGTTGGTCTATTTCGCTGCTTCTCTTTTGAACCACCTGTAGGAGAACAGCAGAGCTGTTTTGCAACTTAAATAATTGTCTTTGTAGTTTGGAAATGGCTGCTATACGAGGGTCCGCCGGATCTTCAGTACTTTTCTCTCCTTCAGATGTCGAAATGATTAACAGCAAGATAATAGCGCCAAAGCAGCAAGTAATAACGCTGAGAAAAGCGATACTAACGGGCTCCATGATTGTTCTCTTGAATTTCATGGCCAGTCGGTGGCCGGTGACAAGAAAGAGCCTGAAGTAACCCGCGCTACCTGCCAAAAAGCGGCGGGCGCCATAGGGTCCCCTTCAGTTGGCAGTAATATCACATTCATTGGGATATTAGGGGGGATACGTGTGACTGCTAATTCGAAGTGTTTTTGGCGTTCTACTCCAGTTACGGTATTTTTAGTAGGGTTTCTTAGGCCTCTCGTAGGGAGACCATCAGTAATCAGATAGACGTTATCGGGAGCGGGAGACAGTTCCGAGATAACCATAAGTGCTCTCTCCAGATTGGAACCCCCATCTGGGATAATTTTCTTCAGTGCAGTAATGCTTTGATCAAGTTCTTTAGCGTTATTGACCTCCAACCACTTTCCTTCAGAGTTAGGGATAATAGATCGAACAGTATCGTCAAAAGTATAAATTTGGTAACTGGCTGACTGAGGGAAACGTGCACTAATCCAATCTATTGTTGCCAATGCTTGAAGCCATTTAGGAGACCTTCTTTTCACTTCGTCGCTCATGTTTCTTCGTCTTATGATGTTTACAATACTTTCATCTAACATACTGCAAGATACGTCTAATAAGATTAGAATGTTGTCACCTCCCAGGCGCATCCCGGTCAGGTACTCTCTGTTTCCATCTCCGGTGTACGCTCTCACACCAATTGATTTTTCGTTGAGCTGTTGTTTTAGTTGCTCTTTTTTCTTTTTTAGACTGTCTATCGCTTTTTCTAAAGCCGCTCGATCTACAGGGGGTTTTGCCAATTTTTTCATGGAAGTTAATAGCATATTAAGTTGTTCTATAGCAGCCGTTTGTTGCTGTTTTTCATCTTGTATTTTTGAGGTATGAGAGATTTTTTTTTCTTTTAGCATTTTGATGTCTGACGATGCTTGTGCTAATTGTTTTTCTAACTTTTCTACCTCAAAACCTAAGTAGTCACCTTTGGGGAGCGTCTCTTGTTGTCCGTGGTTTTTGGCAATCAGGAAAAGCAGTATGAAGGCACCGAGCCCGCAAGACATGATATCTAAAAAGGATAAGCTAAAGGCGGAAAATTGCTTTTTATTACGGGCCATTTTGATCTGAGACACGTATCGCGATGAAATGGTTTTCCCTATCAGCTACTACAATTTTATCCCCTATTGCAATCTTGCATTTGCCAACAACAGTCATTCCATTGACACTTACTTTAAGGCCTTTGCTTTCTATTATTGCGTGAGCATCTTTGATATAGCTCACCACGTGTGAGTTATTGGATGATAGACTGAATTTTCCATCCGAATTGATATAGATTGGTGATGTCGATAAAGTCTGGGCACGTGACCCTGAAAGAATATGAGTGGCTGAAGACGGTTCGATTCCAAACAGTGCCGGTTTTATAGAATATACAGCTGTTGGATGCTTGGTGGAAGGCATCTCTGTAATCAAGGCACAATCGTCTACGCCTTCTGGGAAAAAATCGAGGTTATGCATTATCCCATTTTGGGAATCTTCAAGAGTTAATGTTTGATACTCTGGGAAAATATCTCCGCCTTTTATAAGCGCTGATATTGAGGGTGCAATCAGAACTGTCTTGTCATTAGGGAGTGCGCGTGCAATAGGTAAAAGATTTTTTTGAAGCGAATTTATAATTTCAGAGGTTGGTATAGATGCGCTTCTTTTTTGGTCGTCATGTTCTATTTCATATGCTAGTTCTTGACGGGTATAGATCTTTTTAAGCCATGATGGCAAGACTTTCATCAATGAGTGCTCTGAAGCCACAGCGTATAAGGGATCGTACCTCGTTTGCTCTAAGAACTTTTTTGCAATGATACTGGTACAGTTGGCATATATTTTTTCGGTCCCTACATTCTTTATTCTCTCAACCTTTCCACGGGTAACGTTATCCGAGACTGTTATGTGGCAAACGCTACCTTCGTCTTTTTTGATGTCAACCAACAAGTAGTCGCCTGGTGCACCTGTAAATGCTAATGCAGCAACGTGAGAATCGACAAAGGCTCTAACTGGTAATTGCAGCGCGTTGCATATTCCTAACAAAAGACTCAGTTGACGTTCATTATAGTAGGAAGGGACAGAGACAATCGCTTGTGCAGGAATTCCGATTCTAGAAATTATCCCTTCGAGATGTCTGTAGACCAGATCTCCATTATGGCGAAAATTTCCTGCAGGACAGCTAAGAGGTTCTTCTCCTAATTCACACCAATAGTGCCGATAAATAGCATGACTACTGTCAACCTTATCAACCGTAACTTCATGAGAAACAAGCATTCCGGATTCAGAAAGCATAGCTATTTCCGGACTAGTATCGATTAATTTACCATTTTTCCAAACTGTGATGGCAGAGTGACTGATTATGATGATGATTGGGCTCATAGATTTTTCCTTTGCTGGTAATGAAGGATTATCTGTTTGCTAAATGTCGCGTGAGGTTTGCCTCACAATGCTGCTGACTGTCTAAAACAAATTGCTCTTGCACGCGCTGGAGCTGATGCAACAGCAGCATTATAAGTAGGCTTATTACTAGCGCTACAAAGGTTGAGTTGAAAGCGATTCCAAGATTTGCAGTGACTCCCGAGATATCGCCATTCACAGCTTTATGGGCTTGCCCTAGGGCTTGGCTGATGCCGCGCACTGTCCCAATAAAACCTACAGACGGGATTGCCCATACTATGTAGCGGATAGTTGACAGTTGTGAGTCCAGACGCTCAGCTTCTGTTTCACACATGTCTTTGATGACTTGAGAAACCTCTAATATTTTTTCCGTCGTGCCGAACCGTTGGAGCGCAGTTAGTAAAGTTCTAGGAATAAGGTCATTTTCTGCGGAGGAGTTTAATGCTTGAATTGGCCGTGAATATTGCCATGAATCTTCTGGAAGGATCCTAACCCCAGGGATGACATTGATTAAGGAGTCTTTTAGATAATTTCTCTGTTGGAGCGTCTCTGAGAATTTGAATCCAATGATCGTTATTGCCCAGAGCATTAATATGAAGCAAACCTCTTGCTCATAATCTTTGATAATAACCAAGATAGAAGGTGATGCATTGAACTCAATCCCAGAGTCTATTTGAATTTGTTGCTCCGCTATGATCGCGTTTGCTTGAGGTCTGATTTGTGCGCTATATATTGCGTGGATTATGGTTGCTGATATCAGTAGCGTCATGCATTGGAAAATAATTTCAGGCAAGGGGTTTTTCATATTTTTTTGCTCAAATATCTACAGGGAATAGTACAGGGAAATCTTCCGACACTTTTTCGCTAGGCTTAAAAGTATCGTTGGGTAAAGGCTTGATTTGGTGTTCGGGCAGCACACGTTCCTGTGAATTATCAGATAATTGGCGCCTCTCTTCTTCGCTGAAGCCGCAGAAATGCACAAAGATCAGAACTAGGGTAACAGCGGTTCTTTGCAGGAGTCTTTTGTTAGCGGGCATATCGGGCCATCCTGAAGCCAGTCGCTTTTTGCCCGTTGATTCCATGACGTCTAAAGCTGATCCGCAGCTCTTTGGCTTTGCTACTCATCCAACTTGCTCCTTTTATAATTTTTTGTGTTCCAGTGTGCGCACCTAGAGAGTCATATGTTGTGGCGTTAGACGGTAAGTCACTATAGTAGTCGTGAACCCACTCAGATACGTTCCCACCCATATCATAAATGCCTTTCTTACTTTTATTAAAAGTTCCTACCGGAGCTGAAAACTTATATCCATCTGTATAGCTTTTTAAAAACTGTATATTTAAACCATTAGCGCTCGTATCAGCATAATTTCCTGAAACTGCCGTAGGTGGGTACTGATTTCCCCAAGGGAAAGTATGCGGTTTTTTATCCTTAAAGTCTTTTGCCACCCACTCCCATTCTGCCTCAGTCGGGAGACGGTAACCCGAAGACTCTGGGTTGACCCCTAAGAGTTCACCAAAACTGATATTATAAAATCTGTCCAAACCGTCACGCCGGCTTAACCAATTACAATAAAGGGCCGTCTGTATCCAGCTTACAGATACCACTGGATATTGTTCATGATTTGGGAGGCTTATTATGTCTTCGGTCGGAGAGTATGTTGCGAGAAAGCGACGAAACTCTCCAATGGTGACTTCCTTCGTTGAAAAGTAAAAAGGCTTTTCTAATATGACTTTTCGACGTACTTCGTCAATTTGATGGTCGTCATCTGACTTCGAGGAACCTAAGAAAACTGTCCCCCCCGAGAACAATTTCATATCTTGTCCTACATAGGTGGTTACAAATCCCTTCCTCGTTTTGCGTCGTTCTTCCTGCGCGGCTTCTCTTTTAGCTGCCTCAGCTGTTTTCAATCGGATTCTAAATTTTTTCTCAACCCCCGTCCGAGGGGTGAGCATGCTTTGGTATGTCGCGTAACCATCTCTAAAAATAGTGAATTCATGAGCGTGGGTCGGCAGTGAGAGGACTTGAGTGGCTGCACCTACAAGTGCCCCGTCAACCATTAACTGAGCATCTTTAGGGGTCGTTTCAAAGCGTATATTTGCTAATTCTGGGACCAAGTCTAGCACGACGCTGGACTTATCAGCTGATGCAACTGAAATTGTTTGAAAAGCAGGCTTAAATCCTTCTTTAACAAACTCGATTTTGTGTTTTACATCGGGCGAAACTGCAGCCAAAAGAGGTGTCACCCCTATAAACTCGCCATCAATTGCGACAACTGCGCCCTCAGGAATAGTATTAATATTTAGTTCTCCATCAGCTTTGGCGAGCGCTATCTCTCCGAGATTGGTCGGTCGCCCAGCTTTGATTTCCCAAGTTTTTGCCCATGTTTTGTAACCCTGTAAGCGCAGTTCTATTTCTCGTTTCCCGAAAAGCAACTCAGTCAGAAGAGGAGTATTGCCTAGACTGCGCCCATCGACTGTTACTTGCGCACCCGCAGGCAACGAGTCAATTGTTGTATCGACCCAACCTGGAAGAAGCTTCGCAATTAAAGTCTGTTCTAACCCTTTTCCCTCTATATTTAAATCAGCTTGAAAAGGCAAATAACGGTCCACTTCCAATCTTATAGAGCGCGTACCAGCAGGAATCTCTTTTATGACACCTGGTATCTTGCCAAAAGAGACATCATCTATGAAAAGTTCCCCTCCCTTAGGAGGTTCAGTAGTTATGTTCAGTTGTCCAGGCAATGGAGTGAGAGCGATCTTATGTTTTTGGCTGATGGCTTCGCTAACATTGAGTTCTCGCTCGTATGGTTGATAACCTCGGGCACTTATCTCTAACTGATGCAGACCAGGACGTGCGAGCCAGGAGCCCCTAATTTCTAGAGTTGGCCAACCATGGAGTTCAATCGTTGCATGAGCAGGGCTTACCAAAATAGCTACAGATTTCGCTGTTAGCACGAACCAGGCTGCCCAAAGTGTGATCAGAAAGAAGCAGCCCAATTTTATATAATTTTTATTAAGTGATACTGAAAATACCGGCTTTTTATTGCCAGGTTTAAAATCAGATGCTTGTATGTTTTGTTTCAATTTTTTGACCAACCAGCTTTATTTTGCCGCTTTTTTAACACATTCCACTCTTATTTCTTGCTCTTTACGAGCGAGTTTATGGGAGACAATAGCTTGTTTTTTGAAGTTATTATATTCATCACACTGGACTTCTATTAGGTGCTCTCCAGGTAGCAAGCCGAGCTCAGTCCGTTTGAATTTCCCAAGGGCAATATGTGGGTAAATTGTTACAGATGCTACATTGTCTGATTTGATAATAACCTCGACGGGTATTTGAGCAAGTTCAATTTCGCTTTTTAAGCGGGCGATTTGACCCGACAAGCGCTTTCCTTTGACCATAATATCTTCCGAGCGCTCCAAAATGACTGTCGCATTCGTGTACCCATTTGAGATACTAATGCCGAGGGGGAATGATAAAACTCGTTCGAGTTCCTTATCGAGAGCCCACCTCTTTTTTGCATTAGTTGACAAGAGAGCTATCTCGACTAGGCCAGAATCTCTCTTAGCCGCCTGTTTATAAAAAAATTCAGCCTGTTCCCAGTTTTCATTTTCTGAAGCACCGTGTCCTTGGTTGATGAGACCGACTAGCTCGGCATTAAGAAGACCATTCTCAGCCTGTTGGAGTGCCTGTTGTACTGCTGGCGAATCATTGTAGTTTTGCGCTGCTTCAAAAAGGCGTTTAGCCTTTGAAAAAGTCTGCATTTTCAATGCAGAAAACCCTAGAGACATACTTTCTTGATATTTCTGATTTCGTTGCTGAAACTTTATTCTTTGAAGGGCAGATTCCGCCTCAGGATTGACCGGGTCAAGGGTTCGAGCAGCGGTGTATTTCATCACAGCAGTTTCTAACTTTCCAAGTTTTTCGTAGTAGGCTCCTTCAGCGATTAACGCACTTATCTGATGTAAGGATTTAATCCTGTTCAAGCCGACTTTCGCATGCTGGTTGGTCGAGTCTATCTCTAAAACCAAGTTATAAGAGAGCATTGCTCGAGCAGTATCCTTGTTTAAGACTGCGAGGTCCCCAGTTAAGTTATTTTCTTCTATCACTAGTGGGATCGATTGTATCAATGCCTCTGAGTCCTTGATGGCTTGCCGGTAATTTCTTTGTGCTGATATGTACTGTCCTTGCCGATAGTTTTTTTCACCAGTAGCGATGCTCTCCTCAATCTTGAAGAAAGCTGTCTTTGTCCATCTATCTGGGTTTAGACGACGTATTTGATCTGACAGCCTCAGTACTTGAGCCAGCAGTGTTTGAGCTCTAAGGCGAGCAAGTTCTTTCTTATCAACGTCTACCTCTAAATTGTTGATATCTAAAGGCTCACTCACTACTTCTTGATGAGAATTGTCAGAAAACAATATCAACTTAGATAAAAAGAATATCGAGCTTGCAGAAGCGAATATAATTGTCGCAATCAGGGCTTTCCTTGCGCGTGACGGCTTGGTGCCTTTAGGCGCCGGTAAATGAGAGTCAGGTTTGTTCGTGACGAACTGGGTTGGCTTGATGTCAATATGTGTTCTCAGGCTCAGTTATGTGTTTTCGCGCAGAGTCGGTTTATACGAAAACTAATCATATCAGATTGTTAGGATTAGTCTTGGGAAGAGCGATAACGT
>Ga0209305_1001068_pt1 | contig 18135 bp, 7 predicted proteins | sample COGITO_mtgs_1103_FD_184792 | JGI IMG/M metagenome (GOLD analysis project Ga0209305, IMG submission 184792) | Pelagic marine microbial communities from North Sea - COGITO_mtgs_110321 (SPAdes) (version 2) | ecosystem: Environmental > Aquatic > Marine > Epipelagic ...
CGGTGAACTTTGATTAAAATTTCCCCGCGGACGGTGTCGTTGATTTTGAACACGCAGTCCGTGGACGCGAGGATTATTTCGATGTCCGTCAGGCACGGTTCAAACATGATACAAGTGCAGTCAGTCGAGCGATTCGCTGCCACTTTTTTCCCCAACTTCTGCCGTTTTTAATCTCTCACTCTCTGACGAGTAAGTGCTGCTCTCTCAAAACGCGAGGAGGAGGAGGGAACGAAAGACGCGGACGAGAGACGTTTCTGTAACTGTTGTTCTCTGCGATCGCAGAAGAGCTCTTCTGGAGTTTGAGGCGCAAAGAGGGAGGCAAAGTTTCTTTCGCACAAGATTGGAATATAATTTTATATCCACTTTCACCATTGCGAAGACGGAGACATCATCACCATCGCGAGGAGGAGGAGGAGGAAGAAAACGACAACAAAAGCTCCTCTTAGTCGCGCTCTCCTTGTTCGTTCTCGTTTTTGCAATCGCGGTTTCGTTTTTTTTGGTCGAAACCGTCCCGTTAGTCCCGGTTGCGAAAGAAAAGGAGGATAAAGTCAGAGAGAAAAAGATGGGCGTGGGCGCGGAAAAGCTTCTGAGTGAAGAAGGTTTAAAAAAGCGCTCTTTCCACGCGTACTCGGAACGAGACGAGACGCCTCTGGAAGAAGCGGTGGAGACGGAATGGTCGGCGGCGCACGAGTTACTGTTTCGATTACCGAAGAAAGGCGACGCGAGTTCGGATTCGTTCATACCGGAGGAGTTGAAAGGCGCGTTGTTTTGCGGACACGTGGTGACGGATTTGGATTCCATAGCCGGGGCGATCGGGGCGGCGGTTTTGCACGGAGGAGTGGCGGCGAGAGCGTCGGAGATTAACAGCGAGACGGAGTTTGCGTTGGAATATTGGAACTGTTCGTTGCCGGAGAAGATTGAGGATTTAATCGAGGAAGAGTCTAAGGTGTGCTTGGTGGATTTTCAACAACAAAGTCAGCTCAACCCGGCGATTCCGATGAAGAATATCGTGGGTATCATCGACCATCACGCGTTGCAATCGAACACGATTGTGACGGAGAAGCCGATATTCGTGGACATTCGCCCGTGGGGGTGCATGTCTGCGATTATCGCGCACTCGTTTTTAATGTACAAGAGATATTTACCGAGAAAAATAGGCGGGATGTTGCTGTCGGCGATTTTATCGGACACTTTGAACTTGAAGTCGCCGACGACCACGGAGTGGGATCGAAGAATCGTTGCCATGTTAGTGCAATACATAGGGGTGAAAGATATCAACGAGTTAGCCGCAAAACAATTCCGAGCGAAATCGCACAGTTTGAGCGTAATGAGCGCGTATCAATTAGTTTCCGGGGATATGAAACAGTTCAAGTTTCATTCCGGAGAAGCCGGAGACGAGGAGATTAAAATCGCGTATTCCGTCATCGAAACGACCGACGCGGAAGCGGCGACGAGCAGGTTGATTGAATTGTTACCGGAAATGCGTAAAGTGAAAGAGGAGTTGAAGGTGCACGCGATGTTGTTAGCTATTGTAGATATCGTAAATTTAACGTCCGCGTTAGTTTTGTGCGGAAGAACGGAACAGTCGTTGGCGAAAGCCGCGTACGACGGAGCGCTCGTGGACGGGAATACGCATTTGATGGAGTTGAAAGGCTTAGTCAGTAGAAAGCAAGATTTTATTCCGCCTTTGACAAAAGCAGTGAAAGGCGGGTGGATTGTGCCAAAGTTTGATGGGATGGCTCGATCGGAAAGCAAAATAGACGTGGCTGAAGGAGAAGTGGAGGTTGTATATAGCGAAAACCCACAAGGCGAATTAAGACGCGTCGCGCACAAAGAAGAAGAAGAAGAAGACAACAACGAGGCGTAGTTTTTTGTACAAATATTACTATCAATACATTTTTGATTATAACAATCGATTTTTTCTTCTCGAAGCAAGGTTGAGGCTGCTCGGCGTTTTTGGAGCGAGTTGCGTTCTCGTTGGAGTCGTCGTCGCCGTTTTTGTGAACGATTTTCTCCTCGGTCGTTTTTGCCGCGACGACGATGAAGATAGAGGCGACGAGGATGATTGCTTCATTTGTTGCGTGACGACTAACTTCACGTCGTTCGCTCTGCGACCTCTTTTTAAAGCGCACAATTTCTCAGCCGCAGCTTTGAGGACTTTGCGTTCTGAAACTTTTTCTTCTTTTCGAACGCCGTCTTTCTCGCTTTCGACGGTTTCGAGAATACCGGTCAAAACGCGACGCAATTCGCGCAAACTTTCGTTCCCGCGCGTTCTTAAGACGTCACCGAGAACTTTTTCTGGCGCGACGCGCTCGAGCGTATCGTGGAGGATGCGTTCGACGTGTTCGCGGAGCGTCTGGTCGACGAATTGACCCGAGGAACCGTACGTTATTCGAGCAGAAATGACGCAATCCAATAAGCGATGCCACATCGCTTCACTCTCGATGAACTTGTACGTGTCGCAACGGAGACATAACCGGGTAGCAGCATCGAGAGATTCTGAACTTTCCATCGCGAAACCGCGCGAGACGTCTTTTGACATTTTATTAACCGTCGAGGACGTTGGATTATTGCGTAAATTCGACAACGCTTCCACGTTTTGCTCGTATTTTTGAACGTGTAAATCCAACGCGTCGCCAACGCGTCCCATTTTTTCCAAAATGTGCGCCGACGCATCCACCACGCCGTAACTTTGACACTGCTCCAAACACGCGTCTAACCGATACCCACCCGAGCGCGATTTTAAAAACGGTAAAACGTTCGACGGCTCGAATTGACACATCAACTTGACGTACAGCTCGCTCATCTCTTCCGTCACCTTGACGCCAGATCTTTCAATCAAACGCGCGAGCGTTTGGTGGTCGTCGTTCTCACCGCGCGTGGTAGCTTCTAAGAGACCTTCTCCTCCCGTGGCGCTTTTGCCGGCTAAAACTTCGCGCAGGTACCAAAACTGAAACAAAGGATTTGAAGAAAGCGCGTTCAAAACAGCTTCTTGCTGATCCGGGAAATGCGCGACGCCTAATCGAGCGACGATAGCGGCGTTAACTTCCGCAATTTTCGGCGCCGAGTGCAAGAGCGATCTCTTAAAGGCTTCTCTTGCTTCGCCTGCCGGGAGCGCTCGAGCGCGACCGACTGCTGGACCAGCGTCGTTTTCGTTCGCTGCCTCAACACCCGCCGGCGCACAACCGAGTAAAACGTCCGCAAAGTATCCGGCTGAATTTGGACGGATCAAAACGTCTTTCGCGGCTAAAGTTTCCAATGCGGCGCCGTAGTCGCCCTCGGCGAGATGTAATACGGTCATAGCTTGCGCAAAATTTGCATCAGAGAGCAATGTGAACACTTTTGACTGCGCGTATTTCGCGACGGCAGCGCTCGTATCGTTCGCGCCGCCATGTCGCCGCGTCAAATCGTCGACGGTTTGTGCGACGATGAGACACGCGGCGTCTGACCGCTCGCGTAACGATTTTACGGGTCCAGCCGTGAGCGCTTCGAGTAGCGCGAATTCCCGATCGCGATCGACCGAGACGCGTCCGGTGCCAACCAACGCAGCCGCAAACGTCAGCAGACTGTTTTTAATTTCTAAAAGCCTTACGTTGAGTATTTCCTCCGCCGTAAACGTTGTTTCTTCCTCGATAGATTCCGCCGCAAACAATGCCGCGTCGCATACCACCTGTGCTGCCATTCGATCTGTCGTTCTGTTGAGGTCATTCGCGTTTTCTTCAAAAAGCTCGCGCTCGGATGCGTCCCACGAATCAAGCGCATCTTTGAGAAACGCCGTCGTCGCCGCCGGTTCGACCGAGAACAAAAACAGCAATCGGTCCGGCGCGTCTGGGGTATCGAATACTTCTCTAATTTGCGACGACGTTAGTAGTGCATCCATTGGAGAAACGTTTTGTGCATCACTGTTCTTAAAGCGCTTCTTTCGCAACGAATCAACGCCGCGCCAAAACTGTCGGAACGCGTTTGCATTTGATGTTTGCTCGGCGTTGTCTTTTCCTTTCGCGACTTCGGCCGCCGTTTCGCGAACGCTTTTATCCGCGTCCTGAGAAAGAAAAAACCGCATCAAATCGAATCGCGCCTTTTCGGCGCGTCTGGCTACGTGGACTGGATCATCCAGCTCATTTTGCTTGCGAACTTTCATATCTTCGGAAAATCTCGGCGGAAACAATCGTCCGGCGATGCTCTCGCTGGCAAAGAGCAAAAGTCTTCGGGCAGACTTTCTCGAAACTTCAAAGTATACATCGTCTTTTTTATCCTGAGAACTATCACGCATCGTCGAGACGTCGTCGTTACATTTCACCACGACGTCTTTCACCCTTTTCACCGCGTCTTCGAACATCGCAAAGGCTGGACTCGAAAAATCTTCAAACGCTCTCACGAAAACGCTCGCGTGCGCGGCAAACATTCCGTGCGTCTCGCACAATCTCGCCACTTGATTTACGTCCAAACTCGTCACATCCATGCGTAAAACGCACTTTTCGATGATACTATGTTCACCTTTGGACGCGAAATGAGTGACTAAAGACTGCATAACTTCTGGTGGTAAGCTTTGTAACTCGTCGCTGATGATATGCGGAACGATACGCTCTATGAAAGCCTCCTTCCCGTGCGTTGCTTCCATCAAAGGATCGTAAATAGACTGGTCGTACATTTTGTCGAGCGAATCGACGGCTAGGCAAACCGCTAACGTTGCGCGCGCGACGGATTCAGCGTGCACGTGCGCCTGGTCGTCTTCGCCTGAGGTTGCCTGCACAACCATCATGGCGTCTTGAAGAAACTGTGGCAAGAGTTTCAGACACACCTCCCGTGCCGCTTCCCTTTCGGATTTCACGGCCGTCTGAGGCAGGTGAGATTCATTTATGATGCGAGCTCGCGCATCCGACGGTATTCCGGCCAAATAAGGCGCAAAAGATGTCGTCGATTTCTTCACGGCTTTATTAGTGTCGTTGACGACGAAAACATCGTCGACATCTTCGTCTCGACGAAAGCTTTGTTTGTACGCCGCCACCGCCACTGCAAAAGCACCACCCCAGTCGCTAAGTTTACGATGCGCATTCGCGCGCTCTCGCCACCCGAGAATTTTACACACTCGAATAGACGCGGCGGATAAAATAACCGCACCCGCTCCCCGATTCGCGCACGAACCGTGACTGCTCCAAACGACGTGCTCGGAAGAGGGAGGTTGTTTCGGAGCGTCCCGAGACGGTACCGGTAATGAAGTTGCGGTCGGATGCGCATCCAACGCGACGCGCTCTAAAAGTTTGCCGTAGCTGCTTTTCGCATCAAACGCGAGCAACGTAGCGACCCGTTGTCCGCAAATGACACCTAACACTTCGTCGCCGAACCACATCAACCCACATCCGTCTGAGTCTTTCACAACATTTTCCGGTAGCTGCCACTCTCGCCGGAGTTTAGGTACGCATCTTCCACCCGATTGCCCTTTGGGTGATTTTGAACTCGCCGCTGCCGAACTTTCTTTCTTTTCCATTTTCTGTTTTTGAATCTCGCGATTGACTTTGAGCACGTTTTCCGGAGATAAAATACCTAACTCCCAAATCGTGACCCGATTGCCCCAAACGACCGCAAGTTCTCTCGTTTCCATGTCGCCCTCGTTGCTACTGCTTCTACTACTGTTGCTATTGTTTGCGCTAACGCTACTCTTTACATTTTTGTACGAGACGACTTTTGGCCGAAACCTCGCGTAGGGGACTTTGGACGCGTCCACATCTTTCGGTCTTGGAATCTTCGCAACAACCTCGGCGTCCGGATATAAGCGCATTACTAAACACGCACTCGCAGTGGTTAAACAAACTAAACCGGATGCGTTTGCCGCGCTCGTGCTGGTTTTACCGTTGAACTCGGAAAGTAAATTCGAAACGCCGGAAATGCTTTCAGTCGCGTTGGCGCCACCAGCCGAATCCATCGCGATCGTAGAATCTAAAAGCGCCGAGTTGTTCATATCCGCTTCTTTATCCAATTGCTCCTTTAATTTTTCGTCGCCCCAAAACCATGGCACGGTCCCGGGAACGGGAGGTTTTACCGCGTAGCTTTTCGCCGGAAGCGCGTCGCCTCCAATGACAAACGTCTTTTCCCCTAATGAAGTCGTTTTGTTCCGTAAGAGCGGACCGAACCAAGAAAACTCGTGTCGCAAAACCTGCCCAGACTTTAACGCAGCGATGACTTCGCACTGTGAACTTGCATTCGGAATTTGACTCATCGCTACGATTGCAACGACCATGGACGCATCTGATGATGCCATATTTTGCGTCGTCGGCGGCGGCGCCTTCACTCGTTTCAACTGCGAACACCTCTTCACGTCCCACAACGCTATGGACGCGTCGTCGTGCCCGGAAACCAACCACTCGCCGCCGTTTGCAAAACTCAAAGCGGTCACTCTCAAAAAAGAACCATTATCACTACCGTTCGATGCTAGCACTTTTCCCTCCCCTTCTTCTCTCTGAATCGCCGGTATCGTTCGCATCGTCGTCGTGTTATACTCCTTCTTCTCCTCCTTCCCTTCCGCGTGTTGCGCTCTCGTCAACCGTATCGTACCGTCCGCGAATCCAACCGCAATCACCCCTAACGGCCCCATCGCCACGCACGTCCCTCTCTCCGACCCATCGTTCGCGATGATTTCTTGCATCTGAGCGTGTCTCTTCGAGCTGACGATTTCCACCGCTTCAAATGTATCATCTCGTCGTTGCGTTTGTTCGACGTTCGAGGAGGAGACTTTAGGCAGAGAAGAGGCAGTCGAAGCGAAGTGGTTTTGAAACGGTCGCAACGCAGTCGCGAGTTCATCTTCTCCCTCGTCTTCTTCTTTGTCTTTGCTGCTTCGCTTCCAGAATGCGTTGGTAAAAGAACTCTCCTGTCTCTCCTTCTCCTCTCTCAAAGCAATCTCCATCGCGTCTTGGTCTTCTCTCATCGCGCTCGGAAATCTCCGTTACGCGTGTTTTCCAATCAATCAAATTCAGCGCTGATGAATAACACGCGCTGCCCTCTTCATCTCTCTCTCTTTCCACTCGCGCTTACTCGCGCACGCGTTGTGTGTGTGTGTAAAACAAACAACACTTCAAAGCTTCTTTTTCCTCTTCTTAAAGAAGAAAGAAAGAACAAAGCGCGCGTGTAGTATTGTAACGAAGTCTGTGTGTTCAAAGGCAACTTTTTACTCGAAATTCTGCACATTTGAATCTCTTTCATCTCTCTCCTCGAGCACATGTCCGAGAGCGCGGACGAGGAGGAGGAAGGAACGAAAGGCGCGTTCGAAGAAGGGAAAGGTGGAGCGTTTGATTTTTTCTTCGGAAATATCCGGGAGAGTTTAACGACGATAGGAGGAGGGCAAAACAACAACGCGAAGATGATGTCGAGCGCAAAGGGGACGAACGAGAATAACAACGACGGGAGTTCTCTTCCTCGAGGATCTTCTGATGATGCTTCGAACAACAACAGCAGCAGTAATAATAATACGAACAACATTAACGCGGAAAAAGCGTTTCGGAGACGCGGGAACGCCGCGACGATGATGACGACGTTTGGAGGAGAAGGATCGAATTCGTCCAAGTTTGGGTACGAGGAAGAGTTGTTCGGGACCGCGAGCAGCGCGGGTTCGCCGACGAAACATTTTGGACATCCTGACGGGAATACGAATACGAATGACAACCATTACGTGCCTGGTTCTAATTCGATGCCGTCCACGCCGAATGGTGGGGGTTTTGCGAACAACAACAACAACAGAACGAATTCTGTGAACCAAGCGACGGTGAACTTAATCAACGGCATATTAGGCACCGGAGCGTTGGGTTTACCGTACTGTTTCAAATTGACCGGGGTGTTTTTGACGACGATGTTGATTGTCGTCTCGGCGTGCTCGACGATGTTTACCACGCAGTGTTTGTTGTTTTCGAGCGCGGTGACGGACGCGTGGAGTTACGAAGAAGTTGCATTTAGAACGTTAGGGAATAGAGGGAAAATATTAGTGAGAATTTGCGTGGTGGCGTTGTTGATGGGGTGTTCGGTGGCGTACGTGAATATAGTTTCGGATATCTTTTCCGGCGTGGCTGGGACGATTGTGCCAGCGGGCGCCGAGCCGAGTCGAGGGGAGACCATGGTTGCGGTGGTATGTTTTGGGTTTGTGCCGATAGGGACGATGATTAGATCGGCGAAAGCGTTGAGCAGCACGTCTGCGTTTGGGATTTTTATCGCGTGGATGTTTACTTTGTCCGTCGCGGTGGTGTATTTTTTTAAGAGTTCAGTGTATCCGGATTTGTACGCCGAACACGAGTTGGCTGGGAATAACGCGGTGCAGACGTGGAATAGTGAGAAGATTATGATTGTGTTACCGGTGTTGTCGTTTGGTTTCGCGGCGTCGCCGATTATGTATCCAGTGGTTCAAACGTTGAAAGATCCGACGAATAACAGAGTGTTATCGGTGGCGAATAAGAGCATATGGATTTCCGGGATCGCGTATTTTATCATCGGTTTGATGGGGTACTTGACGTTTCAAGATAGCGCGAGCGGGGACGTGTTGCGAAACTTTGGAGCGGAGAAAGGTTCGTGGGGGGTGTTGATGCGAACGATGAAGTTGTTGTATTGCGTGTCGATGGCGACGTGCGTTCCGGTTGTATTTATCACGTTGAGAGAGACGTTAACGCCGGTCGTGCTGCGAGTGTGCCAGTCGCCGGATTCTCAGAAAGAAATGTCCAGAGGGCAAGATATAGGTTTAAATGCCGTTTTGTTTGGTTCCTCGTTGGCGATGGCGTTTTATATTCCCAACGTGGAGTTTGTGTTTGGTTTAGTCGGTGCGACGTCATGTTCGACGCTGATTTTCACCGCGCCGAGTTTGATTTTCTTATCCGCCACGAGCGATAGTTCAGGAAGTTACGCCAAAGCCTCAAGCAAAGTCAGCTCGTTCGGTTGGATCACTACGCTCGGGTTGACAACATCTAGACAAATAGCGAGACTCTTTTGCGCGTTTGGCGTGTATTTGTTGGTGAAATCGACCGAACACACCATTCGCGCCGTCCACGAAGAGCAAACGTTGGTTGATTTAGTGTCCTCGTTGCACGCGGCGGAAGCGAAGGCTTCCGAAGCCGCGGTGATGTACGAGAAAGTATACGAAGCGGCAGATAAGTTTCAACGAGTTGAAAAAGCCGAGAGTGAGTTGTCGATTGCGCAGACAGAATCGGAAAAAACGATGCAAATAGTGAAAGACGCCGTCGCGTCGTTGGAAAAGCTGAGCTCAAAAAGTGACGGAGGTAGTAGCAGTTCGGATTTTAAGAACATGTTTTTTGGAGATTCAGACGACGACGCGCACGGGGAAGTCTTGAAGAAATCCATCGAAGAAGTTTCGGAAATGTCGAAATCATTTGGAAACGTTACCATCGGTTCGTTGATTGAAGCCGAGGCGACGTTGGAGGAACTTTCCGATGAAATCAGCGACGAGAAGAACGAAATAGAAAAAGAAAAGAACAAGGAACAAGAACGACGCGACAAAGACGCGGCGTTGATTGCAGAAGCGACTGGAACAGTGGTTGATTTCGATTCAATTAAGGAGTCGTCTTCGAAAAATAGCGAGAGCGGCAAAGACGGTGAAAACGAAACGAAACAGGTAGAAAAAGAAGAGAAGGAGGTTGAAAAACTCGTCGCCGACGAATCTGAAACCGTCAAACGCGTGTTTGAAACGCAATCTGCGTTGTCGGTATTACACGATGTCGCCACGGAAGTTATCGGCGCCATGGACGTCTCGCACGCCGGGGTTTCCTCGGCATCCGCGCGAGCGCAGAGTCGACTTCACGAGGTTCAAAACGTTTTAAACACTACGCAGATGACCGCGGAAGTTATCAGCAAAACGTTAGCAGATTTGAAAGAAGCGAAGGAGACGCAGTCGGAGAACGTTTTGAAAGCAGTTATGAAAGCGATTGAAAACTCTGGACGTAACGACGAGGAAGGTAAAGATTTGATGGAAGCGTTGGCGCAAGTTGAAAACGAAGCGCGCGAGTTGGCCGAGAGAAGGAAAGAGGAAGAGGACGAAGACAAAGGATCGGTTCCGAGAGAGGAGACGAAACAAAAGAAGGACACAGATAGTTCTGATTCGGCTGGAGATGGAATCAGCGACGAAACCGTCGCGAAGCTCTTAGACGCGACGAAAACCGCCGCCGAGAAAATGGTCGTCACGGAAGTCGAAGACATCATGAAGAAAACGAGTAAAGTGAAACCAGAAGTCGTCGATCGAGCGGCGGAAATCGCGAGACAACTTCGTCCAAAAGCAGTCGAAGAATCTTCAGAAAAACCGTCCATCAACTCTTTATTTGATATTTCAAACCAGAAGGACAAAACTACTTCGGGTGGCGACGCCAGTCAAGGCGGCGGTGGAGGAGAAGCCGGTAACGAAGGCGCGAGTTTGGACGCGGGAAACGCCACCACCGCCGCAAACGCGAGAGCATTACCCGACCTCACCTACGAAGAGCGCAAGAAAGAGTGGAAAATTAAACCTCTGCTCGACAGTGAATTCTTCGAACGCGCCGGGAAATCTAAAGCAAACAACAACAATAACAAAGAAGAAGCCGAAGAGTTAGCCGCCGCGGTCGAAGCGAGCGAGGAAGCGAAAGACGATTCAGACGACGACGGCGATTTGAACTGGGACAGCTCGTTTTCCAAACGCGTCAGGAGTAGCAGTAGTAGTGGCAGTAGCAGTAGCAATGAAGGAGACGCGTTGTTCGAAAAGAATTTTTAGTGTATGTAGTCGCGTATTAATATGATTCTCGTGCGGTATATGTTTATCGTCTCAAAGCCTCTCGATGCCGACAGAAGAGCATCATAAAAAGAACACGCATTCTCGCACCCCGGAGAAAAGAAATACACACCATGTTGAGAAGAACGCTCGATAACGTTTTGCGGCGCGCCTCCTCGTTCAGCGCGACGATGTCTGCGAGCCCGTCGTGCGCTTTGTCGTCGTTTACGTCGCCGATGGTATCGACACCACTTGGCGGTTTTAGGGGAAGATTCGAGCGGCGTTTTGCATCATCGTCGTCGATCGTGCGCGCTCCCCGACCGCCGACGATGATGAAAGCACTCTCACCACCACCATTAACAGCAGAAGCAACAGCACACCGCGGGTACGCCACCTCCCAGAAAGTCAAAATGTCCAAAACGCGCACGAAAATAAAAGGCTACAGCTCGTGGAAAGGCCGGTTTTCCGTCACCGCGTCGGGTTTGTTCCGAAGGAAACAAAAAGGGAAAAGACACATGGGTTTTAGCAAGACGCCAAAGCAGCGGCGACAACTGAGAGGGACAAAGTTAGTAGATAAGACGTTGGAACGACCGATGAGGAAACTTGGATTTAGTATGGTTTAGTTTGATGACGATCGTCGTCGTCGTCGTCGTCGCGCGTATATAGTATTTCATGTTGTTAGATTTTTAGAATTTACTCTTTTACAACTACTGTACTTACTTGAGGCTCTTTCTCTTTCTCTTCTTCTTTGCCTGCAACGACTTCGTTTGTTGCATGAACAAGGTCAAACCCGGAGGGACTCGACCGACGTCTAAGTTCGCCGATCCCGATTTTAAAACTGACATTCCGTCTTCGCTGAGCTTTTTCAAAGTCGCTTTGTAATCGAGGCCGACGACTGCTTTGGCGTTGAATAAAGCTGCTTCGCAAGTCAAAGCGGCGTCCTTGGAAAGTTTGAATGTACTTTGGAGGTAGGAGAGGACTTTCAAGCGGACGGAGGAGTGGTCGGGTTCTTTCGGAACGATGGAATGCATCGCGGCGGTTTTTCTCTTCGCTTCCTCGAGAATTTTCGACGCGCCGGGGGCGGCTTTTTTGTAAATATCCGCGAGTGGTCCCGGGAGGTTAGGCTCGACTTTAATACCTCCGGGTAAACTCTTTGGTGGCGGCATTCCTCCTCGTGGTTTTTGCTCCTCTTTTTCTACTTTTTTCTTCTCTTCGTCGTCTCTCTTAGCTGCGTTCTTCTCGTTCTCCTCACTGGCTTTGGATTCTTTCTTGACATCGAGGGGATTTTCTTCCTCTTCTCCAGCTTTTGTTTCCTCGCCTTTCTTTTCCGTGTCCACATCCATCGGCGATTCCGTCGCCGGGCCTTCGTGTTTATGTTGTTGTTGCATCAAATGCGCCGTATTTCTCACCAAATCAATCCACTCGTTCATAATCGACATGCATATATCGCTCGCCTCTTTCATCCCTTCGTCTTTACTCTTGGCCCAATTCTTCACGGTTTTCGTAATCATCGTCTGCTCCAACATCTGCGCGTTCACGGTTTGCGCAGCCACCTTCCTCGCCGTCTGCTTCATCCTCCTCGCCACGCGATTCAAATGCGACCCAGAAAACTCCGCCTTCTTATTGGCCTCGTCCAACGCTTTCAACGCCGCGATCCTTTCCATCTCCGCCGCTCGCATCGACGCGCTCGCCTCTTCGTGTTCGATCATTTCCCGTTCCATGATTTGTTTCAACTCCATCAGCTGTGGCACCGAGGACGGCACTTTTACCACCGGAGCTTCCTCGACGACAGCCGGTTCTAACTTTGCGCTTCCTCGCTTCGCTCGGCCGCCGCCCTTCGCGGCGGCGGCGGCTGGTTGCTTCTTACCCACCGTGACTTTATTGCTCGACTTTTTCTTCGCCGGTGGTGTTCCTCGTTCTCCCTTCTCCTCCTCGCCTGCGTCTGCGTCGGCCTTTCCGTCCTCCTCCTCCTCCTCCTCCTCTTTCGTCTTTATCTTTCTCTCCTTCTCCTGTTTTTCCTTAATTTTCTTCGTCATCTCCATCGCGTTTTTCCCCGCCTTCTCCTTATTCGCTCTCGCGCGTTTCGTCGAATGTTTCGTCGACTTTTCAGCGGCGGCAACATCATCATCATCCCCCTTTCCGTCGTCTTCTTTCAAAGCGACTTTCGCGGCGTCCTCCTCCTCCTCCTTTTCCTCTTCGATCTTTCTCTTCTTCTCGTTCGATGATTTCTTCACCAATTTCTTCTTCTTTGTTGTTGGCGACAGCGGCGATGATTTTTCCGTGTCTTCCTCCTGTTGTTTTCCCTCGCCTTCATCGACGACCGCTTCAACCTCTCGCTTCGCCGACGCTTTCGTTCGAGGCATTTTAGAGCTTCCTCTTTGTCTTCTTCTTTGTCTGATTTGAGGAATTTTCTCCACTTTAAAAGAAAAAATGACTGAATTTTTCCCTAAGTGAGAGATATGTTCCGTCTTCTCTCTCGTCGTCTGAGTTTCGCCGCTGCTCGCACGAACAACAACGATTTCAGTATCGCTAGTGGTGGTTGTTTTTTACTCTCGTCGGAGCAAAGCGTTTTTACCACCGCCTGCGCCGCCGTTTCTTCTTCTTTCCTTTGGAGGAAGCGCTTTTCCACGGATGACCGTCGGAGGAGGACGACGACGACGACGAACGTAACGACGACTTTAAGTCGAAGAAGGGATCCAAAGAACAAGAACAACAACAACAGCCCGGCGAGTTCGTCGTTTTTCCAGCACGTGCAACTCAACCGAGAAATCGTGGCGTGCGTGACCTGCTCGGAGATTTTAAAGCACGTGGAAACGAACTCGGAGAAATACAACGGAGTGAACGTTTCCACCGCCTGGCACAGGCTGGCGAAAAAGCTCGGGAGAGAGGAACGGTCATCGGTGAGAGAGTTTAAGAGAGACGCGCGAGTGTTGTTACTGGAAGAGGCGACGGTGAGGTGCATGCAAGGTTTGTTTCGTGGGAACGAGGATGGCGACGTCACGAGTCGCGAAACCGCCGAGCGGCGGCACGAGCGGCGGCAATATAGTAGTCGAATGAAAGCGGAAGACGCGTTCGACGCGCAAAACGTTGGGAATATTTTATGGGCGTGCGCGACGATATTGTATACCCCGAGATTAGGGATATTGGATAAGTTTGCGGATATTATCGAGGGAAACGTGGATAAGTTGTACCCTCAGGCGTTGTCGAATTCGTTGTGGTCTTTCGCTCGGTTGAAAGAGTGGAATCTTTTGAGATGCAAAACAGTCGCGGAATTGTTGATGCAACAAGCTCTGAGGATGTTGCCGGAAGTGCTGGAAGACGTGAAAAAAGCCGGGGGGATGTTTGAAGCCAAAGACGTGCCTTTTGGTGGGTTTAGCACGCAAGCAATTGGGAATGCCATGTGGTCGTGCGGCACTCTCAGATGTCATCCGGGCGAGAAGATCATGGATGCGTATTTGAAGTTGACGACGGAGTACCACGAAAAGTTTAAAACGCAAGAGATTTCAAACATCGCGTGGGCGTCGGCGATGTTGCAGCATCACCCGGGAGATGCATTTCTGAGCGTCGTGAGCGAGACGTTGGCGAAGAGGCTGGAGGAGTGCGCCAGTCAGGCAGTGTCGAACTCGTTGTTAGGATTGGCGACGTTTGGGTATAAAATGGACGAAGAGATGTTGAAAGCGTTAGGTGGGAAGAGGCACGCGAGACGATGTAATTCGCAGGATTTGTGCAATTCGATATGGGCGTTAGCTGCGGTAGACGCGTTCGAGGCGGAGGTATACGGGGACTTGTGGGCGAGAGTGAGTTCGATGCACCACGACGAGTTTGCGCCGGAAGGGTTGAACATGCTCTACCACGCGTGCGTGATGCATCAGGATCATTGGATGGATCAGCACGCTGTGGGAAATGATGATGTCGTCGACGAAGAGGTATTGGAGGACGTGACCAATACGAGTAAAAAGAGGAAGTCCACGAATCAATCGACGACAACGACAAAAAGTACGAAAGCGAAAGGCTTTTCTTCTTCTTTGCACGGCATGGGTGTAAGAGAAGTTGCTCTGCAACGACACGATACGCCGATATGGTTAGACACGATCGCGAAAAAGAGTTACGATGATCAAACGATACACAGCGTTACTTTATCAGCCTTTCATAAACACGTTTCGACTCGAATTCGAGCCGGGTTTATAAAAAACGTTGCCGACGAATACCTCACCGAAGACGGCGTAATGTCCATCGACATTGCTTTGCTCGACCATAAAATCGCCATCGAGTGCGACGGCCCGTCGCACTTTGAAAAGAATATGGAAAAGTCGATGACGCACAAAACAATTATTCGAAACAGAGGATTAGAGCGACGCGGGTGGCGAGTAGTATCGATTCCGTATTTCGAATGGCAAGAGGCGAACGCCAACGAAACGCACAGGAAGTATTTAGAAGACAAACTAGCATCGGTTGGTGTCCAACGTGAGCAGGTTTTGACTCTATTTTGATGAAGTAGATAGGTAGAAAGCGGAGGTATAGAGTTGTTGTATAGTTATATTCGTATAGTGTAGAAGCAATGTGATCTAAACGTGTAAAAATATGTTATATATCTCCTCGTCGTCGTCTTTTGTCGTCGTCGATTATTTTTTGTCAATATGTTTTTCAATGTTGTTTGTACATGCCGTTGCGCGAATCTTCTTCGAACATCATCAATCTCCGTTTCTTCAACGGAATGTGTGAGTGAGTCAATACCGACGAAGTGGTGTTATTCGTGCCCGAGGAATTGTGATGTAAGACTTTCTTCTCCTCTTTCTTCACGCTGACGCCGTTTACAGTTGACGGCTTGATTAAAGTGGTACCCTTCGCGGCGGGCGGCTTCTTGTCTTGCTTGTTCGTCATCAATTTCGGCGGTCGGTCGGACGTTTTCTTTTCCTTCTTGTTCGGGCTTCCCTTTACTCGTCCCCCGGATTTTTTCTTCTCTTTCACAGGCTCGTTCTCTGCGTCTCCACCAGATGCGTCTTCTTCCTTAACGTCAAGCAACGGTTTCGTTGCGCCTGGGCGATTTCCTCGCGTGGTTTTCGCGTTCGCCTCGTACATTGCCGCCGCTTCGGCGAGTATTCTCTTCTGGTTTTGGATTATCGCTTCGCCTTCTTTCGCGTCTTTGATGCCGCCGCAGGCGAGACCGCCAAAACCGCAACACGCTCTGCATTTCTTGACTGGGAAATCGTCCAATATTTTCCACGATCGCGTGCCAGAAGGAGTGACTGGAAGCGAAGTGTCCTCAATCACGTCCACAATTATTCCGTCAACCATTTTCTTCTTTTTATTCTCGCCGCCTTTGCTCTCGGTAGTGCTTTCTTTCTTGTTCTTATCGCCATTTTTCAATTTCAAATTACCTTTATCTTCGTCTTCCCACTCTTCCAAGCAGTCTCTGTGTGCAATCGCGCCTCCACCGACGCAATTACACGCTTTCACCATCGACTCGATTTCGTCCGTGTGTTCGCATCCGCACACGCAGCACACGCACCGTCTCTTAGCGTTGACCAAGTTACTACTCTGTGAGTTTGGAGGGAGCACGAACTCTCTCTTAGAGTCAATACCGAGCGACTTTGCGACGAACGATTGCAATCCCCAATCGTCGTCCTCGATGATTTCACCGTTTTTAATCATCTCCTGCACGAGCGCTTCGTTTTCTTCCACTTTCTCCGCCGAGTTGTCGTTGAACGCGTCCTTCTTGTTCTTGTTCTTTTTCACATCCGCTTCCTCTTCGTAATCTAAAACCATCACTAAGTGTTTGGGGAAGCTCTTCACCGTTTTCTCTTTCACGCACGTCGAACACGCGTACCCTTCTGGAATCGCCTCTTCCGATTTCACCCCGCAACACTCGCCGTGTTCCCACGCGCCGCACGTCTCGCACGCCAACATAAATCCGTACTCTTCGTTATCCCCGCACGCACAATCGATAAAATCCTCTCCCATTTCCCCGGTATACGCGCACGGATGTTTCATAGCTCTCTTCCTAGACCCTCCAAGACCGGCTCGTCTCGGGTTCTTCGCGATGGGTTGATCGTGCAACCACTCGTTGAACGCTCTCGAGAACGAAAATTTCATCGCCCTTTCCTTCGCCTCGAGAACAGACGCGTCTTGCGAAGGGTCGTCTATTCGAAACGATCGAGTTTTGATCGGAGTCGTCGTCGTCGTCGTCGTGCTATCGCCGTTGTTAAAGTCGCTGCTAGATGTGCTCGGTTTATTCGCAAAATTCGCGTTGTTGCTATCGTCGTCCTTCTTGTTCTCTTCTTTCAAAGTCTTCTTCTTCGTGTTGCCTCCGTTGCTGCTCCCGTTCTTCTTCTTCGTCTTCGTCGTGAACGCCTCTTCCTCTTCCTTCTTAACAGTCGTCGACAGGTCTCTCCTTGCTTTGGCCACTATCGTCCAGTACTCGTTCCCGGTGGCAAAGTTTTTCCTCCTCAACAAGAACGCCAACCCTCGGCCGTCGTCTTCTTCGTCTTCGTCTTTAACGTCTTCTTCTCTCTCCTCTCGGCAGGCGTTCAGAAACAGACTCCTCCTCGTCGTAAACGTCTTCGTCTTTTCCTCCTCTTCCTTTGCATCCTCGAAGGAAGAGCTCCTTTTTTGCTCCGCGGTGATGATTCCAAAGAGCACGTCTCCGATCGCCGTCGTCGCTCGCGCATCGAGGAGGACGTTTTGCACCCTCTCGAGCGCGGCAAAACGCGTCGTATTCTCGATCCCCGCGACGGCATCGTCCTCGCTTTTGATTTCAATCGCGCGTCGAATGGTTATAAAAGCTTTTTTCCTCCTCCTTTCGCTGTTGTTGTTGGTGTTGTTCTTCTTCTTCTGTTCAGGAGGAGAAGGGTTCGCATCGTCGTCTTTGTTCCCTCGTTGTTGGTGTTGTTCTCCCCCGTCGTTCGCTCTCGTCCCCGGGGAATTTTGAGAATGTTTCAACAACAACACCGGAGAAGAAGACGACGACGAGGAAGAAGCGAACGAGGAAGAACAGATCTCGAGCACGGCGTATCGCTTCTTCGTCGAGGAAGACGCGACGATCCTCGAACGCAGCATTAGTAGAGTAGTATTACTCTCTGCTCTCTTTTTCTCGTTAGAATGGGGAAAGAAAGAAAGAAAAAGCTTCGGACGTCTCGCTCGCCTCTCCTTGAAGAGCTACTTAGAGACGGAACGGAAAGAAAGAGAAAGCGAAAAAAAAGCGAAAAAAACCACCTTTGTTCTTTGATCTCGCGAGAAAAGAGGCTTTTGAGAGGAGATGTGGACGACGAAATAGGCAGGTAAAGAGACCACGAATGGGCTCTTTTTTTCTTCACAACTCAAACTTTTAAACTCCTTGCGATGATGGTGAGCGCGTGAAAGAGACCGAGAGATCTTTTGAGAGACGACGACAAACAGGAGGCGTTTTTATG
>Ga0209305_1001084_pt1 | contig 17973 bp, 26 predicted proteins | sample COGITO_mtgs_1103_FD_184792 | JGI IMG/M metagenome (GOLD analysis project Ga0209305, IMG submission 184792) | Pelagic marine microbial communities from North Sea - COGITO_mtgs_110321 (SPAdes) (version 2) | ecosystem: Environmental > Aquatic > Marine > Epipelagic ...
CAACTTTGACAGTGGGTGCGGTAAAGTTTTTTCCAATGCTGAACATACTTTATAATAAAGTGGTGATTGTTTTAACCCACTTTTTCGGCATACGTGGCAACGTAGTTTTCGTCTATTGTGTTCACATATCTCGAAATATCCACATGTGCCACACAACTCTCTCAAGTCTCCATGAATACACAAAGGACCACCATTACACACAGTACAACGAATCAAGTTTATACCATGTGGACATGACATTCTTATTTAAAGATATTTTTTACTTTTAAATAAGATGAGTTTAAAACTCAAATTAGTAAACAACGGAAAGTATAATGTATTCGTAATAGAAGGTGACGAGTACATAGGAAACGCTATATCAAAAGGACATGAATGGGATGCATGGATGCGTAAAGACTTGGAAAAATACTATGTCGATAGAACTGAAATCCTAGACATAGGGGCAAATATAGGATACAACTCTCTGATGTTTTCTGATTACGGACCAGTCGTGTCATTTGAACCAGTGTATCATGAAGTAGTTATAAAAAATGCACAAAATAATGCGTTGAAACATTCTATCGTTATTCATCCGTGTGCACTTTCAGATGAGGAGAAGACGACTGAAATTTTCATACCCAGTAAAGGGTGTCAATCCAAGACACATATAAATTATGGGGGTACGAGCTTTCATCTTAACGAAGATATGAAAGGTGATTCCGTGCGGGTAAAGTGTAAAAGACTCGATGATATTTACGATGGTAAGCCATCATTCATAAAAATTGATGTCGAGGAGCATGAATTACAAGTTCTAGAGGGTGCTAAGGAGACTATTAAAAAATACATGCCGACTATACTCATTGAAATTCATGACTTTGAAAACAGTCCAGTAGCCGAGTTTTTAGAATCTTTGGGATACGACAAACCAGAACCGAGACCGGAGGGTGTGTTTTTATATCGAGCGAAAGACATTTTATCCATCATATAATACAGTTGATACGCATCGACAATACTCTCTCGATGATATTGTTCGGGCATACATTCCGGAATACCCTCTTTTGAGTAATACGCCTTTTCACTCTTTCTTTCTTCAAAATGGGATGGTCGGTTATCTAATAACCAGAGAAGGTGTCGACTGCACGTATGGATTTTACCGTATCTTCGTGTATACTCCAGTGTTAATGCGATACCAATTCTACACGCATATAGATAATTCTCTAAGCTTGATCCTACCCACATGGTCATGGGATGCTTCTTGTGAGCTGGACGATACCCCCTTGATGTACCATCTTTTGTATACGGTGCGTTTTCATGTACAAACTGTTCCTGATTGGAAAAATGCCACGCGGTGTATAGCATTTGACATATTTCCAATTGGATTTTAACGACGTGTTGGTCACATGACCAATAGGCAATTTCTATTGGGAGTAGTGATAAAAAGAATATATTCATGACATGTTTTTATTAAAATGATACAGCTACTTAGGTTTATTCATCTAAAATATACTCCTCCTCTACTTCTTCTTCTTCATCTTCATCCGGTTCAACATCCAGTGTTTCTTCCTCTTCCGGTTCATCAGACTTTGGGGGCTGGTCCTCATCTTCGATTGATTCGATGATTTCCTCTTCTTTCTTTTTTGCCTTTTTTACTTTTTTCATAGGTTCCTTGTCAAATATTTTAGTAAACACCTTCCCAATCCGGATATACAAATCTTTTCGTTTTTCATTATTTTTTTCAATCCTTTGTAAAAATTCTTTACTAAACCCATGTGATTTGTATGCTTGAAGAACCATTTTAAACGGTGGTCTTTTAGCATGTTTGTAGTATTTAGCGTATAATTCTGCAATAGCAGAGTTAATTTTAACTCTCACGATACCATTCTTCAACACTCGAAGATTTACTTGAATACGATCACCAAATGTAAGTTCTGGTTCTTTTCGTGGTTCTGGGTACACCTTCGGTTGTATTATAGGTAATTGTGGATCTACGTAAGGAAGACCCATTTTTTTATAATTCGCTTCCAGTAATTTCAAATAATCATCTTGGTGATATACCGGCCCTTTCACAAACTTATATTGTATTGTGGGTTTGGATTTAGTAATACGACCAATAAACGTATCATCGGGTATACTTCCACGAACGTGAGAAGTATGAACTTTAACACGCTGGGATGGTCGTTTGTACATGCTCATCTTGATTTTTGGAGATGTTATCCTCTAACTTAGGTGTTATAAAAAAATCAAGTTCACATCGAATTACATGAGCAGATTGTTGGTTCACATGTGTATACAGTGGTCCCCAAATCTCGACGACTTTACGCTCCTTATCATACCAAAGGTAATCAAGACCGAGCTTCTTCGTAAGCCAATAAAACTTCTTACCAGTTTTACCAATGAACGAAAAAATCTGTTCCTCTGTGTACTCAGACACGTCCATTTGGGAGTAGTGGGCGTTTGGGGGTTGATACGGGGCCATCGTTTCTCTTATCCTTAGTAGCCTCCATTTGTTTAAGTAAGTTTCTCACATGCTTTTGAGAATAAACTTGATGTTTACTTTTCTTGTCATTTTTGGTTACACGCTTTTTGGGTTCTTTGTGGTCCATTGTTATGTTTATCATATAAAAATATACCAACTTAGGTTTCATCTTCATCAACTAGAGATACATCCTCATCACTCTCGTCCGTTTCACTTCCGCTACATGTAAAATCTTCATCCTCACTATCATCAATAATTTCATATCCTCGTTGAGTGTATACATAAAGACCAGTTTTTTCCAAATTATCTACATCATAAAAACCAGAAATAGACTCTTTACTCACAGATTCTATGTTTTGACTAAAATTAAATACACTTGAATGAACTCGCTCTAAAAAATTCACCGTGTACTCATTTTCATTTTCTCCGACGACGCGTGCTATATGTATAGTATCGTCATCACATTTGACGTCAACAATCATGTCTATTATGTTTAAATTTTAAATCTTTAATAACATTAATGGAAAACTTGAAGAATTGGGGTGTACATTATATATCCAACAGGGAAATTGCACCAAATGATGCGGTTATGTTTGATATAGACGATACTCTTATTTTTACGGATGGAACACCAAATATACCTATAATCAATCTTTTACATGGAGCGCGCGCTATGGGATACAAAATTGTAATCATCACAGCTCGATCGGGGGTGGGACACGTTATTAACCTGACTGTAAATCAATTACAAGAATATGAAATTGTATACGACTATCTAGGATTTACGAGTGCAGAAACAAAGGGTATAATGAAAAAACAATTACCGTATAACTTCATTTTATCTGTTGGTGACATGCCAACAGACCTTACAGAGTCTGTACACGGGCTTAACATTTCCAATTTTTCTCACAATTGAGACAACTCACAAACGTTGTCATAGGTTCATCAGCCGAACGTGTTTGAAGCTGATAATACGTGGTTTTCTTAGATTTGCATCTCCCACATGTAAAAAAGCCCACTAAACTATCTCTCGCTTCTTTAGCGAGATATTGCTTTCTCAAATCCTTGTGAATTCTTTCCTCTTGTAATTTGGCGTATGGACCTTCCGACCATAATTGTTCAGGTCTCATATCCATTAGATCTATAACATTAATCACCCTTGATTTAATTTTCTCTTTTAGTTCTTCCGAATGTATTAAACACTTTTGAATAGACAAAAACTTATGCTTATAAATACTTGTAAAGTGGGGATTATCCCATGCAGGTTGACTACGACATCTATCATGTGAATGATTCAGTATACACTTCTCGAGATCTGTACATATCTTATCATCTTTTGTGACGTCGAGAAGGGTAGATAATTTACCAATAACAAACTCACGTGTTGAGTTCATTGTTCTTATTCTATATATTTACATTGTTTTTAAACCACTTAGGGTAATGGAAGACCTTCATAAGGATTGCTAAGTTTACAATCCTCCATATTTTCAGGGGAGCAGTTATCGAAAACCCCAGAAACGCGGCGCTCGGGGTTGGAATCGTACGCATTTGTCACGTAATGATAATCTAAGCGTCCAGAGCCATCAGCTACGTATTTTTCGTTACGTGTCAAAAAACCAAGAAGAACGATAGCTACAAATAGAATTACGATATATTTTATACCTGCGCGATTGGTTGCATTCATTTTAAAGTTTACTGATATTTTTTTTATGATTGTATTTAAGATGACTAAAGCGATTCTTATCTATGAAGATGTAGGTCATGTACAAGAAATAGACCTAGACATAACACCAGTTAAAAATGAAATTTTTAAACTGTTGGGTGGACGCCAGACTTTTATTGGACAGTGGCCTGATATAGAGGTCGTGATTATGAAAGCCGAAAACGCGACAATTAAAAATGAGAATATTTTACCTCACCCATTCGACAAGGAGGATACACATGGTAAAATTCTCCTCGTACGGATGGATCAAGATTCCGAACCACAAGACTTTACGTTAGACGAATATAACTCATTTTGTCTCGGGGATGAAAGCATCTCCGCTTAATACAGCATTTGTATACTTCATACACAACTGAAAATGTATATAGGCGAATTCCATCACATTGTCCATAGATGGTTTGTCCGGTAAGGGGTTATCGGCGATGACTTTAATGAGGTCCGCCTTTCCTCCACTCAGAGACTGAGCCGTAGTTTCCCCGAGTTTTTTTAACCATAGAACGTGTTCCTGATTTTTACAGTCGAAACTTCTGACAAATGAAGCCATATATCTATGTACGATTCTTTTCTATAAGTAAGCGCGCACTAGGATCGGTCACCTTGGTCCATTTAGGTCTCCAGATTTCAGATATGAGATGATCATTCTCACGTCCATACATTCGCCAAAATACCTGACGATAGAGTGCTTCCTCCTTAGTTAGTGGTACGTTATGATAATTTGATTTCATACGTATTTCATTGAACGTTGCATCATCAATTTCTCCTTCTGCGTATTTTTTGATTTCGTCTACCCAATTTGTACCGACGGCATCACTCATACCATCCTTTTGTCTCCATAGGATGTCATGTGGTAAATACCCTTCAAAGGCTTCGCGAAGTATGCGTTTTTCGATTTTATCAATTTTTCCATTTTGATTAATTCTCATACAATAATCGATAAAGGTCTTATCCAAAAATGGTACAATAAGATCTAAACCATGGGCACCCGCACATCTATCCGCGCGTAGCCCATCAAATTGATGAATAAGTCGAAGACGTCTCATATTTTCTGATGCAAATTCCTCAACACCTGGTGCACTATGAAAATATAGATATCCACCTAAAATTTCATCACTTCCTTCACCCGAAAAAATATACCGACAATTCGTTTTCTGTTTAATATATTTACACAGAAGCCACATAGGCGTACTTGCACGGACAGTTGTTGTATCATACGATTCGAGTGAATGAATGACATCGTTTATGTGAGAAATACCTTCACTCACTGTGAATTTCACTTCAGTGTGTTCTGTATCTAGATACTTTGCAACCTTTCTAGCAGCTTCAAGATCAGGGCTTCCATCCAACCCAATTGAGAACGTTTTAATTTTACCCAATTTCCTAGTTGCAATAGAAGCTATGAGACTACTGTCAAGACCACCTGAAAGAAGAAAACCAATATCTCGTTCTGTTGTCGCAAGGCGTTCATGCACCGAACGTTCAAATGTTTGACGCATCTCATCGCGTGTGCAGTCATTTACGTATTTATTAACACGCCAATATCCACTGTGATAACATACAAAGTCATCGAGATAAGAATCATATATGTGACCCGGTGGGAAAATATCAATCTTAGAATTTAAAAAAAGTAGAGCTTTTACTTCACTAGCAAATGCAATAGAGTTCTCCGCGTATCGAGTATAAAATAACGGTCTTACACCGACTGGATCTCTCGCAGCAATAACTTTTTTACCATCGGTATAAACGAATGCAAAATCACCAGTTATCACATCAAGAGTTTCCAAAACACCGAAATATTCAATCATTGGTATTAAAACTTCACAATCACTGGTACCTTTTTCAATTCCAGTTCTGAATTTCTTATGATTGTATATTTCACCGTTACACATTAACATAGATTTCTCACTCTTAAAAGGTTGCATACCTGTGGGTGTGAGATCATTGATTGCGAGTCGATAAAAATCCATACGACATTTTCCAAGTGTTCGGGTACTATAATCATCGGGGCCACGATGATGAAGAAGGTGATATCCAGCCTCCACTTCTTCACCAAAAAGTGCAATGATTCCACACATTTTATAATACAAGTCACTTTATTTTTAAGCTAAAATCCATCCACTCGCCAAAATCTTCTGGGTTAGCGACACCATCCATTTCCTGTCCGGACATTTTTATACTTTCACTATCGTTACGAAAAATCACGTCAAAAGCTATTATACAGTAAAATGAGACGTTTGTTCTACATGCTATTTTATCTAAAGTAGTGAAATCAAATGTTTCAATATCCAATGAACGTTTTATAATTCGAGGAGAACCGTATGGAAATTGTACCTCTTCATTTAATTCTAATTTTCTGTTTTCCGAAGACATATCTAAAGAGGGCCATATACGATTTCTTGCTCTAAATTCTGCTGCATAATCTACACACTTCATCGCCATATCCTTTTCAGCAAAACATACGAAACGAGATTTCGAATTAGGATCCACTAGACTAAGATACGTACCGTTATAATTTAATTTTATGAAGTGGAAGTCCATTTAAATTATATAAGGAAAAAATCTTTAATTAATATATGAACTTCCCTAAAACAGCCGGTCAATGTAAATATATGTTAGCTTTGAGATCCAGTAAACCTATAATCATAGGGACCGGACCTGCAGGTACTGGTAAGACTATGCTCGCGTGTAATATTGCGACTGAACATATTTTGAAGCATCCTAGAGCACGGGTTGTTTTAACTAGACCAATTGTTGCCGCAGATGAAGACATGGGATACTTACCTGGTGATATGGATCAAAAAATGGAACCATGGACAAGACCAATGTATGACATTTTTGAACAGTCAATGACCCATAATCAAATGGATAGATGTATTTGTATTGAACCATTGGGGTATATGAGAGGTCGAACATTTAACCATACTTTAATAATTGCGGATGAGATGCAAAACAGTACACCAAATCAAATGAAATTACTTCTCACACGTCTGGGTGAGGGTACAAAAATAGTAGTAACCGGTGATTTAGAACAATCTGATTTAGAGGGGGATAATGGGCTTGAAAATTTAGTGTACAAAATGCAATGTATGGAGCTCGATTATATAAAACACGTGGAAATGGGGGACGATGACATTGTTCGTCATCCAGCGGTTAAAGAAGTGCTCAGTATTCTATCAAAATGACAAAGGTCATCATCGCACTACCTGGTCGAACATATTCTGGGAGATTTATGATGAATCTTCTAAATACGATGATGGTAATGAAATCCCGTGGATATGATGTTATATTGACGAATGAATATTCAAGCTATGTTACATTCTCTAGAATGAAAACTCTAGGTCTGGATGTTCTTAAAGGTGTTGATCAAAAACCATTCGATGGAAAAATAGACTATGACGTATGGCTCACGATAGATTCTGATATTGTATTCACCCCGGAACAAGTCATCGAACTCATCGAAGACACAAACACTCACCCTGTTGTATCGGGTGTATATAGAATGGAAGACATGAAACATTACGCGTGTGTAAAGGAATGGAATGTAGACTATTTCAAGAAAATGGGAACATTTCAATTCGTAAAGGTTGATGACTTTGAACGCGCCCCCAAATTCGTTTCGGTCGCTTATAACGGCATGGGATTCTTCGCATGTCGTAAAGAGGTGATAGAGAAGTTGAAATATCCATACTTTAGCTACCCTCTCATAGAGATTGAAGGTAAAGATGGGGTCATAATCAGAGATACATGTTCAGAGGATGTCGCATTTTGCAAAAATCTCACTGATGCAGGTATGGAGATAATCGTGAATACGACCCTCCGTGTTGGCCACGAGAAAACTCTTGTAATTTAAGAGATTGGACAACGTTGTTAAAATTTTTTAACTTTTCATTGAGTCGTGTAACTTTCGCTTCCATGAGTCTTCGCTCGTACTGGTAGGATTTCTCGAAATTAATCAATTCGCGTTTTTTATCTTCATACCACTCTGAAACTTCGTATATTTCATCGTCAATTTTTGTATATTTTTCAGCCAATTTATAATCAGTTGGAAAATTTTGCATATCATTCGCTATTTCTTCGATGCGTGTCTCCAATTCCTGACACGCATCTTTGAACTCTGCATGTTCATTAATCATACCTTTCTTATAGAAATTCTTTTAACTTAGGTTACATCAACTCATCGTATATGTTATCACTAGACGGCGGTGCTATATCAAATCCACCATCACAATACCCCTTTTTACTATCTTCATTCTCTATCCACCTACTCTGTTGCTTCTCCATCGATTTTATATGCCACATGGCGAGTTGAGGAATGGGTTTGAGACCGATAGCCTTATCTGTCCCTGTCAGTTTGGTATGAATCTCGTCGGACCATTTAATGTGGTCGACGTTTTTGTATATACGTCCCTGGAAATCTGGCCAGTTAATCCACCCCATTTCGTTAACCTTGAACTGTTTACACGTGTGTAAAAATTCTTGAGTCATACCTGGATGAATATTTATTCTCGGAATGAATATAACTTCACTATCAGTTGTCGAAATAACCTGTTTAATACTCTTGATGAGTAGTTCTTGTGGCATCTCATCCGCGTCTATACCGAAAATGTAGTCACCTGTAGCGACCTCCTTATGATACTGTGAGTTTTTGTAAAACGAGTCAAATGGTCGTTCAAAAATAGTGATATGTTTCTTGAAATGATCCAAAACTTTCTGAACCTTTTCAGTTTTATGAAGACTGTCGACAATGACTTGAATATTATCCACATAATCTATCGTTTTAGTCAAAAAGTTTAAGAGTGAGAAAAGTTCTCGAGACTCGTTACACACCTGAATAGAGTATGTAATCTTAACATCATCTTCGTAGCAAATACTCCTCCAATCTATAGACTTACCAGTCATGTTATTATCGATATATTTAGGGACATTATTGATTTTCAATTTCTTAACATATTCCATGTCAACGAGGTCTGGGTGTACGTACCAATCCTCATATACGACATCGGGTTCACGGTCGTGTACATCGTTAAATACAGATACGTATCCACGCTTCTTGAATATTTCTCTAGACTTTTCACGGGTTGATTTGTAATCACCCGCACAATAATAGTCATGTTCAAAAGTTATAGTGGCGAATTTATAGTCATCAAAAATCTCATTATCCATCTTTTCTAATGCTTCCATGGTGGATCCGTTGCCGGCATCCAAATCAATTTGAAGATAATCGATGTTTTTGGGCATATTATTCTCCTCGAGGAGTTTCTTATACTCAATCTTAGTAGCATCACCTATGACATGTACACTATCCTTTCGATGCTCTTCATAATCTTTGAGGTGCTTCTCGTCGAATTCAATCATAATACCACTCCACCCAAATTCCTTTTCAAGAGTATAAGTATTATTTATATCAATGGGGTGATTGGCTCCAAGTTCTAAAAATGTTCCATTCTTCTTTTTCTTTAGAATATTCAAAACAAACTTATCTTGTAAAGCCTGACCGTGATAAATGGTCATTATTGTTAATTAAAGCTACTTCCCTTTAAATAAATATGAAGGTGTCTGATTATATCACCAATTTTCTCATCGATAAGAACATAACAAAATGTTTTTCTGTGACTGGTGGGTTTGCTATGCACCTTAACGATTCATTTGGGCAAAAACTTGACGTAACATATACACATGGAGAACAGCCAGCTGGTTATGCGGCACTTGGTTGGTCGTCATATGAACATAATCCAAGTATATGCTGCGTAACATCCGGTTGTGGTACAACAAACGCAATCACACCCTGTCTTATAGCCTACCAAGATAGTGTCCCTGTATTTTTCATTAGTGGGCAAGTACAAAAAAATGATAATATACGTAGTCACGGTGGTAGAATCAGAGGTTATTTCGGTTCGGATTGTGACATCGTAGAATCCGTAAAAAGTATAACCAAATACGCGGTAGAATTAACTGAACCTTCGAATATATTAAGGGTACTACAGGAATGTTATCATAACCTTACTACGGGTAGACCAGGTCCCGTATGGTTATCTATTCCTGTAGATATTCAATCCATGCAAGTTCCAGAAGTACTCACTAATTATACAGTTCCAAATAACATATCATGTACCTCCTTCTCTAAAGAATTTGAAACGGTGTGGAAACGATCCACACGACCCATAATTTTGGCGGGAAATGGTATACATCTTTCGAGAACCAAAGATAAGTTCTTGGATTTTGTTCACACACATGACGTTCCATACGTTGTTAGTTATTTCGGAAGTGACTTGGGTGATGCTTATATAGGAAAGGTTGGAATCATAGGGAATAGATCGGGAAATTTTGCTATTCAAAATGCAGACCTTATTTTGTGCTTGGGGTGTAGACTATCCAAGAGTGTCACGGGGTACAATCGAAAGTTGTTCGGTCGAGAGGCAAAAATAGTTTACGTGGATATCGATGAAAGTGAATTCATGGATGAAAAAGAAATTGATTTTAAAATTCATATGGATTTGAAAACTTTTTTCTTGAATGAATTACCAAAAACAAATATGAACCCAAAATGGAAAACAAAAACAAAAGAGTGGAAAGATATGTGGTCCGTCGAACTTCCGGTGAAGACAAAACCTTTCATCTGTCCGTATGCACATCTAAACGAATTTTTTAAATATAAACCCGGTGACTCTATCGTGACTGCATCCTCTGGTTCAATTTACTGTGTGGCATGGCATATGTTTAGATACAAAGATGGTGATCGATTCATCACGAGTAGTCACGGTGATATGGGGTATGAGTTACCTGTAGCTATAGGTGCATCTTTCCATGGTAAACGTGCATTTTGTATACTCGGGGATGGTTCATTCCAGTTTAACGTACAAGAACTTCAGACATTAAAACATAATAATCTACCCGTGACGATATTGGTTTTCAACAATGGTGGTTACGGAGCTATAAAAATTACACAAAGTACAGTTTTTAAAAGAGAATATGGTACGAGCTCTGAGAGTGATATAACATTTTGTAATGTTGAAAAGATTTCGAAAGCATACGATATTCCATTTTACAAAGTCAACGGAGATGACGATGTGGGTTACTTGGACGTGAAATCAGGTCCTGTCATCGTAGAAATTGTGTGTAATGAACAAGAGAGATTTCCTAAAGTGACAAATAAACCCATGACGGATGGTACATTTAAAAATGTGCCGCATGAAGATATGGCTCCATTTTTAGATGACGAAACACTCGAGGAAAATATGTTTGTACAGAGAATTTAATATTCATCCAAACGTTTCTTAATAAAATCACGTCTGTTTGTGTAGTCACGTATACCCATGGTCCCTATGCTACACAAAAGATCCATATAGTCATGGTCAAATTTATGTGCATGTATGATACAATCTTCATAATTTGAAAGAAAATTATCATTCACATTAAAAATAATATACCTTGTTTCAACTTTATCGATGAGTTGTTTATCATATAACTGTTTGATATAATCAAATGTATTTACGTCAATGGCACCACCCATGCACGTTTTCTTATTTTTATTTTTAATTTGCACAAGAACATCAGTCACAATTTCAAGAAATTCGGGGGACTCAATATATTCCCGATCTTTGTTCAATGATGAAACCAGATCGACCCGACCTATACAGAGATAATCTATATGGTTCATGTTGTCTGAACGTAACATAGAAGCCATGTTCAATAACCCCTGTAGGGACTCGACGTTTATACCTTTACTCACTTCATACTCTTTAGAAAATGATGTAAATTTAGAAAGTGCAAATTCACTTTCGACCATAGGAGCTACCACACCATCTACGCCTATGTCCATAGCTAGATTGAAATCAGTCTTAGCCTCTACCCCACCAATCTTAAGATTCAGATCCAAACCAACCTTATTCGTGATGTTTCGTAGTTTGTAAACGTTTATTGGATCTGCACCCTCATCCTCAAATGAGGTTTTGACACCCATAGCTCCACATTTTTTCAAAATAGTTAAATGATTGATGAGGGAACTCGTCATTTCTTAAATAGAGATATTATCTTTAAACTAGATATAAAGATTCTATGAATAATAATTATATGTCATTCACAATAGGAAGTACACATTTAACTTATAATCAAAAAAATGAAAATTTCATAAAACTTAAATCGAGGAATAAAATATATAGTGTAGAATTTTGTAAAACAAAAATAAGTCCCGTAAATAATGATATTCTCATAATTGATAGAAAAGTTGATGAATTGTATAATTTATCTTCAGAATCGAGTCGAGTATTTTTTATAGATGCTGTAGAAAAGAATAAAAATATGGATGGTGTCATGGAGCTTTTGGAATATATGTCTATATCCAACATCAAAAAAAGTGACACCTTACACGTCGTAGGTGGTGGTATAACTCAAGATATAAGTGGTATGGCCGCCTCCATGTATAAACGAGGTGTACCTTGGACGTACACACCGACAACATTATTATCTATGTGTGATAGTTCTATCGGTTCAAAGGTGAACGTAAATTTGGGTAGATTTAAAAATCAATTAGGTACGATGTATCCACCCGATTCCGTTTTTATAAATACCGATTACCTCGAAACATTAAAACGTGAGGATGTGCATTCGGGTATAGGTGAAATGTTAAAACTTTACACTATAGCTGATATCAAGTGGGAGAGTAAAAATATCAAAGATTCTATCAAAACATGTCTGAACATCAAAAAAGCATTTATTGAAGAAGATGAATACGAGGAAACGATTCGACCCATACTCAATTATGGTCACACGTTTGGGCATGTATTTGAAACGATGTCCAATTTCAAAGTACCACATGGTATAGCCGTACTCTTGGGTATGTACGTCGTAGATGCTTATTTTGGTCAGTGCCTCACAAAGTATCAACCATTTATGGATATCATAAAAAAATATACACATTTTATCGTCCGGGATGAGGAGCTATTTTTCAACGCACTTCGAAACGATAAAAAGGTGGATGGAAATGTTATAAAACTCATTCGAGTAAACGAGGGACACTGTAACATCGTAGATACCATACTAGATATTAACTTAGTTAAACATGTGTATTCATGTATCGATAAGCTATGATTCTCTTGTTTGGATCTACTGGATTCGTGGGTGATTCGGTACATGAGTATTTGACCACGCGTGGTAAAGAGGTCACACGAGTCACCCGAAACGACTACGACATGACACGACCCGACAGTTTATCGAAACTTCAACAGTATGATGGTGTTGACACGGTGATTTGGTGTTCGGGTTTAAATCGAAACGATAGAATGGGTCATCTCACACACTCCATCTATGACGACACCATGAATGTAAACATCAACGCCGTGACAAAATCGATGGACTATTTGCTTTATCATAAAAAAATTAACAGGGGTGCGAGAATATGTATCATCAGTTCCATACTCGAGGAAAGGGGTAGAGTCAATAAACTGTCATATTGTGTATCAAAAAGCGCACTCGGAGGTCTCATTCGAGCGTCGAGTGTCACACTATACGAAGACGACATACTCATCAACTCTATTTTACCTGGTCCCATTGATAATGAGATGACTAAGAATACACTCTCAAAAGAAGAGTACCTAAAAATAGAACCTTATTTTGTTGACATGGATGACATATGTAAAATGTGTTACTTACTTTGTTTCGAAAATACGTCCATAACTGGTCAGTCTATAAAAATTGACAATGGTTTGACTTCTAAAATTATATACGCGTAGACACATAACTATCACTTAAAACACTTGTATCTTTCACTTCCCATGTAGCACCAAACTTTTCGGCCCATTGAGAAAGTAAAAGTTTCTCTGGATACACGAGATTACATGTCTTAGGCATCACCCATTTAGATGTTACGTATTCATGAACAATTTTTATAACATCTTCGATATCAATAAAATCGAAATATTTATCTTGATCGATGACTACGTGCCCTTCTCGTTTACAAATAGCACTAAATCGGGTGGGTAATTCACCGGGACCGTAACACCCCCATATACGTAGTGAATGTGTATTTGGTATAGTATCAATACGTCTATCAATAATCCATTTGGAAAGTCCGTATGGATCTGTAGGGGGATTCCCTCTAAGAGCTGCACCACTTGAAAAGTAAATGAGTTTACCTTTGAATACCCTAACTACATTTTCAAACATGAGTATATTTTTCCATATCACGTCTCCGTGATCCTTTTTCAAACGACTTCCACCTATAACCGCACAATGAATAACCACGTCATACGTATGACATTTAAAATAGTCGGTGACTGCATTCTGGTCCGTGAGATCCAAATCCCTTCTCGTAACACCTGTCCAAGTTTCATTACATCTAATCAAATTTTTACCTATAAAACCATTCGCACCTAATACACAAACTTTCATTTAATTTAAAGAAAAGGGATGTCTTTAAGTTATATGACAAAAAAGATTTGGTATGCCCCAAATAAATTTGAATCATATGGGGAAGAAGAAATTAAAGCTGTTGAAGATTGTCTTCGCGATGGCTGGCTGGCTGGGTTTGGTAAGCGTACTACTGAATTTGAAAAGAGGGTGTCTGACCTATTCGGAAAGAAAAATGGACTTTTTGTAAATTCTGGTAGTAGTGCAATTCTGTTAGGGTTACACGCACTTAATTTACCAAAAGGTTCTGAAATAGTTACACCCGCTTGTGGATTCGCCACAACTGTTGCTCCCATCATACAATTAGGTTTAAAACCTGTGTTTTGTGATGTCGGTCTCGACACGTACGTTCCAAGTGTTGAACAGCTCATGAAGGTTGTCACTCCAGAGACGAAGTGTCTCTTACTCCCAAATCTAATTGGTAATACACCGGATTGGATAGAAATTCGTGAAACCTTTCCCAATCTCATTTTATTTGAAGATTCTGCTGATACCATCACACATACACAGTGTACAGACATAAGTACCACAAGCTTCTATGCCAGTCATGTAATTACAGCGGGTGGAATTGGTGGAATGGTTATGTTTAATGATGCAGGCCATCTTAAAAGAGCCCTCATGTTTAGGGATTGGGGAAGAATAGGTGACAATATCGAAGAACCAAGTGAACGCTTCAATCACTCAGTCGATGGTATTCCATACGATTGGAAGTTTCTATACGGTGTCGCAGGGTATCACCTCAAAGCATGTGAAATGAATGCCGCATTCGGTCTAGCGCAACTAGATAAACTCGAAGGTTTCTTAAAAAAACGTCGCCAGAACGTCCAAAGATACATAGAAAATCTAAAAGACTGCCCGTATTATACACTCCCAAACGACAACAGACTTCCAAACTGGCTCGCCATCCCTTTACAGTGTCCAGATAGACTCAAACTCGTCAACTATATGGAAAAGAACAACGTACAAACCCGAGTCACATTCGCAGGTAATATCACGAGACACCCAGCTTTCAGGGAGTATCTTCAAGATTTTGAGAATGCAGACACCATCATGAAGGATGGATTTCTTCTTGGTGCGCATCACGGTATGACACTCGACGATGTAGATCGTGTGTGCAAATTGCTTAAAACATTTGCGAACCGTAAATTAAACGAAACATGTTCAGTAATGTAATGGTAACTGGTGGATGTGGTTTCATCGCCTCCAATTTCCTTAATCGTATGAAGGAACGATACCCCTATATCAATTTTGTAAATGTAGATAAACTGGATTACTGTTCGAATGTAGAAAATGTAAATCCAGGTGTAGCCACATTCGTAAAGGGGAACGTTGGAAATAAAGAACTCATCGAGCATCTCATTAAACTTTACCATTTTGACGCCATTTTTCATTTTGCAGCACAAAGTCATGTGGATAATTCATTTGATAACGCCTTATCGTTCACTATGGATAACACACATGCCACACATGTTCTTGTCGAGGCGTGTAGGCGTCATATACCAGACGTAGAATTCATACATTTCAGTACGGATGAAGTCTACGGAGAATCAAAAACTGATGTACCATTCACAGAAAATGAGGGTGTATTACGACCCACAAACCCTTATTCGGCATCCAAAGCGGCGGCGGAAATGATAGTTCGTTCGTATATAGAATCATTCGGTATGAACATCAAGGTCATACGGTGTAATAATGTATACGGACCGAATCAATACCCCGAAAAACTCATACCGAAATTTAAGAGATTATTAAAAGAAAACGAGAAGTGTACGATACATGGTTCTAAATCTGCTACGGTGAAAAGGGCTTTTATGCACGTCGATGATGTAGTGGACGCGGTAGATGTTATATGGAGACGAGGTGTACCAGGTGAGGTATACAACATCGCATCTGATGATGAACTTACCGTCATGGAAGTGACCCAACTTATCATAGAGACCATAAAGGGTACTAAAAACTACGACGACTGGATTACATATGTTGAAGATCGCCCATTTAACGACCAAAGGTATTACATTTGTGCTAAAAAATTGAAAGATTTGGGATGGTCGCAGAAAAAGACCAGGAAGGACCTCATAAATTTTCTCATGGTATAATAAATGTCTAAGATGGCTGCTTTAAGTGCTATGGCGGGTAGGGCCCAGGGGGCTATGGGTGCCGCGGGTGGAGCCATGGCTGGTAAAATGGATGCCGCTGGTACGGCTGTTACACAGACCGCTGCCTATCAGGGTGCCGCTGCGAACGCTGCCAAGACGGTAGGTCTTGAAATCAACTATGGTCAAATCGGTATAATCATGTTCTTTGGTTTCTTCTACCTTGTCATCGCTGCCCTCGGCATCGATATGTTTAACAAGTGTACCGAACAACACGGCAGTAAAACACAAGAGAATCTCAAAAACTTTTTATCGTATACGCTTACCATGGCACTCACCATCCCGTGCACCCTTTTACTTCTCAAGGTTGCTGGTGATAAGCTCAGTGGTATCATGGTTCTTCTTTTCGGTATCATGGGCATCGTCGGTAGTTCCGCCGCACTCAATTGGTCGAGGACCTGTGAGGATGCGAAGGGTGACGATTCCAAAAAGGCTTACAGTGCTGTGAGCCTTGTCATTTTCCTGCTCGCTTTTTTGGTTGGATTATTTATGTTGCGACCAGGTAAGGCCAAGATCGCTTAAATGAAAGCGATTGCTATAAACACATACATTCTCATGATGTTCTTGTCCTACGTGTTACCTAGGGCAGGAACATTTTCAATGGAAGAAAAAGTTAATATGATTGAATTTTTGAGTTACATGGCACTCAATCCCAATAGAGTGGTAAATCCGAGCATAGCCAACCTACCATTCTTAAGCTCAGCATCTGGGGTGAATGCCCCGATTTTCTCGATGGTGAAATCTTCAGCAGTAAACACCGATGCGAGCGCCAGTGTGGTGACTACACCAGTCGCAGCCATCGCGTATACGGGATCCTCAACCTGTTGAATGATATTGTCACCGGTCATCACCCAGTTCATAGAACCCCAAAGGAAACCCTGCATAGCAGCGCGACCATTGAGAACTTCAGCGAAGCGATATTCTGGGACTGGTTCGGGCTTCTCCTCATACTCGATTATGATATCCTGAACAGGCTCGGGAGAGGAACGCGTGATTGGTGCGACACGTGTACGACGCTTAGTGGTCTGACGATGCACGTGATAGGTTGGCTTAATCGACGAACAAATGAGAGTGCTCATTTATATATTCTAAAAGATTCGTATCTTTAAACCATTCTAAAAAAGTGGAACATGGGGGTGAAGAGATTCGGTTAGAAGAAGAGATGCGATACCAACCATTGCTAGACGACCATTCACAAGCTCAGTCTCAGGCTTCCAAAAACCCTGAACGTACCCCTCGTC
>Ga0209305_1001093_pt1 | contig 17911 bp, 19 predicted proteins | sample COGITO_mtgs_1103_FD_184792 | JGI IMG/M metagenome (GOLD analysis project Ga0209305, IMG submission 184792) | Pelagic marine microbial communities from North Sea - COGITO_mtgs_110321 (SPAdes) (version 2) | ecosystem: Environmental > Aquatic > Marine > Epipelagic ...
CCAGTTTTCTTTTATTCCCTAAAACCCTTAAATCAAGTAAAGACTTATCCGAGCGGTTTAATCGACAACTCAAAATAATTAAAGATAATGGGAAATACGACGTCTATTTCAAGCGACTAGAGCAAGGCTACTATGAACAATCGAAGCAGGATAATTCTTAAAAAGTCGCCTAAGCCTAAAGTCCACTCAATTTAAGCGACCCATCTAGGCTCTATAAAGACACTATAAAAATACTATAAAATATCTAATAAAGCGGTATCTAAACGCTCATATTTAAATTTAAAGCCTGCTTTCTGGATTTTAATTGGCAATACCCTCTTACCCGCTAATAATAACTCCTCCCCCATTTCCCCCATCAGCAACTTCACCACAAACGCAGGCATAGGAAAGATCGTAGGTCGCCTAACCGCTTTACCAAGCGTCGTCGTAAACTCAGCATTAGTCACAGGATTTGGAGATGTTCCATTAACCGGACCGCTTAAATTGGGTTGCTTAATGCAGTAATCTATTATTCCAATTAAGTCATCTAAATGTATCCATGACATCCACTGACTACCGGAACCTATTTTTCCACCCAACCCCATTTTGAACGGTAAGATCATTTTACTTAATGCGCCTCCCCTTTTACCCAGTACAATGCCAGTCCGCAACAAACAGGTTCGAATACCTAGCGACTTAGCTTGTTGCGCGACGTCTTCCCATTGCTGGCATAAACGACTAGAAAAACTATCATCTCCTAGACCGTCTTCTCCTATCGCATCATTTTCTGAACCCGGGGTTGAATGAACACCATAAAAACCGATGGCAGAGCCACTTATAAATAAGTCAGGTTTTTTCTTCGCCCCCTTAAAGAAGGCAATAAGGTCTTCGGTCGTATCTAAACGACTCTGTATGATTTTTTCCTTTTGCTTCTCTGACCAGCGCTTATTAGCAATAGGCTCTCCTGTGAGGTTTATGACAACATCAAATGTGTCATCTGCCCCAAGGTCACTCAAATGATTCACACCGGTCATATTTCCAGAAACTAATTCAGGATGTCTCGTTTTAAGTACTATTTTATGATTACTTCTTAATAAATAAGTACACAATGCAGACCCTATAAAACCCGTTCCACCAGAAATAAGAAAGTTCATTAATCAGCTCCGTAAATAATCAATATCGATATAAATATCGTTAATTAAAGTCTATACGTAAAATATCACTTTAAAGATCACCGTATTAAATTCCCAGCATTTACGTCAAGGTCCTGCGATAGTACTACTTTCTCACCATATCGGTTTTTAAATGCCTTACCCTATATTCAAAGATGATCGTGAATTTTTCAACAGGCTCAACAAATACCTCTGGATTTGGCGCATAGAGATAATATCTTGAAAATCTGCTCAGCAACGCCGTAATAACGCTCAATCCAATCAGTAACCGTTTAATTATAGCCTGCTTGTTCGCTCTAAAATATATTGGAAGTAAATAGAGATTTAATTGAAAATAACTGAGTGTATTTCACTCGTATTAATATTTATTAGACTAAAACGCACTCAACGTTACAATTAACGCTTCATTGTCTACTTTTATTGATTTCAACATGGATTTAGCAAGTCGATGCTTCAAATCATCATCTTTAAATTTATACACAGGATAAGCGGCTAGCGCTTTTGATAACGCGGTCTGTGCAATCGCTTGTATATCAGGAATAAAATTCGCAGGCACTTGATCAATTTCCAGACTCACAATTTTTGGGTTCTTAAAGTAAAACTCACCCTTTTTAGAATTATAATCTAATGTACCTTGAATCATCACCTTTCCACTGCCCTTAATTCCACCCGGAGCAGAGGCATCAATATTTGCCAGTATGCCTACTTCATCACTTTCTTTGATCAAATCAATTTTTGGATTTGATATTTTAACTGTCACAAAGTATCTCTTTTTTTCTACTGGCATAAATGCCGATACTTTCGCCTGTATTTCTTGCTCTGTAATGACTTGAGTGAAGTCCAGTGCAAAAACGGCCTGACTGACTAACGATACTAAAATAAAAATAATACTGCGGAACATAGTGTTTCCTTCTATAATTTTTTATTAATAAGAACAGCGAATAAGCTGCATAGTATTCAAACGACGTGATTCGAACAACATAATTCAAACAACATTGAGTTATACATTATCACTTGATGAGCAATCACTTTCGCAAGCCCTGCACGCTAGACGCTTATCACGATGTTTTTTAGGGAATTCCTCACCATCACCATATTCAATAAAGTCGTCATAGTGATCATGAGCACGTAACGCATTATCAGGATGCTTAATAGGGCACCAATACCACTCCGTCCGCCCTGCAATTTCACTGGCATAAGCTAACACGCCATTCGCATAATCACAGTACAGGCAATTTAATTTCTGAATAAAGTTAAGATAAGACAGTTTCTTTCTATCCAGTGACAAATACTTGCTACGTTTTACTTTCGGTATTTGATAAACAGGAAAACAGACGGCCTGATAGAGTGAACAAAATATATCTAAGAAAACCACCGGTATCATTAAGCTATAAATAGCGGGGGCTGTTAGCACAATCAATATAAAGTGCTTTGGGTTATTTATTACCCGTTGAAAAAGTGCGATAATTTTTCTCCTAAAAACTAAATTTATGTAACTTACAATATTGCGTTAAAGCTAATATCTTCTATGACAAATTAAAACATCAAATGCATCACACCTTCTAAAGCTTCTACGTGCGTATTCTACCATGGACAATCCCAGCCCCAAGTGACAGTTATACTCAATACATTCTGTTGTAATCATGACATAGTCTATGTTAAATCTTAGTATCGAAGTAACACTAAAATGCACTATTAATAAGGTGAAAGACGATGGACACTAAAAAACCCAAGCATATTAAAGCCAATGCATGGAAGCAACACTTGAAATGGATGGACGTCGGCGGTATTGAATCCAAAGCGAATCAGCTCAAGCGTGAGAAAGCACCACGCAAAGATGGAAGGCTTGTTAACTATTACTAACAACTCCCCTTCCAAACCCCCTTTCGCCAATATTTATTGGTTTCCACTTGCGGCTTTATACGCCGCCCTGGCTTTACCCTTATCGGTGGGTGGACAACTCCATTGGTTTTCTGCACCTGCTGGCTTGCAGCATGCTTGGGGGCATGGCCATGAAATGATTTTTGGTTTTGTCTTGGCGGTGATAGCGGGTTACATCGCAGGCCCTCAACCCAAACGACAAGCCTTTAAAATGATAGGTTTATGGTTGGTAGCCAGAATGAGTTTTTGGCTTGCGCCGACCAGTATATTCACCGCTCTACTTAATATTACCTTTGCGGGCATTTTGGCCTGGAAACTTGCGCCTATTTTTCTACGCAGAGCAACAAAATGGCGTAATAAATCAGTAGGGCTTGTTCTAATTGGCTTGGCTATTGCCGCAATTGGTTTTCATAGCATTTTGCAAAATTTTGGGCCTGCTATATTAAGCCTAAAATTCTTAACAGCCGCTGTATTATTGCTGAGCACGCTAATGTTTTTCATGGGCGGACGAATTATTGCACCCGCATTAGCGGGGCACTTTAAACAGCATAATAGATTCTTAAAAGATCGGGTACAGCCAAGAATTGAAGGCAGTATTTTAGCGTTACTTTGTTTAATATTAACGCTGAATTTTATACCCTTTTCTTGGGCAGCTAAATTGATGGCTGGGCTGTTATTTTTTACGGCGTTACTGTGTTGTATTCGTATGCTGCGTTGGCGACCTTGGTGGTGCTATAACCGCATGGATTTATTGTCTATGTTATTGGGTTATAGTTGGATAATAGTGGGCTGGGTTTATATGGGTTTAAGTTTAATACAGCCCAATATTTCGATTACCCATGCTTTACATGCCATAACAGTAGGCGCTATCGGTACGCTTACGTTAACAGTAATGGCACGCTCTCGTTCACATCGAGTATTACGAACCCCTAACGCCAAACCTTTCATTTACACCTTATCGTTATTGATAAGCATTGCGACATTGCTCAGATTAAACCTTGTATCATTAGGTTATTCACAAAGTCTAGTATTAGCAGCAGCTTGTTGGAGCACGGCCTTTATTGGCCTATTTATTTGGTTGTTATGGTTGGCCAAAGTAGAGAATAGAAAGCTTCGTAGTTAATGATACGCACGAAGCAATAACGGTCATTGTCAATTGTATCCTCGGCCTTGTCCCACTTCCCCTGGCGCAACCACCATATTGGCTTCTGCAGGATCAATCACTTCAATCACCGATTGCCCAGCAACAATCGTCGTGCCTGGGTCGGCCAAGCGTTCAACAACAATGCCATCAACGGGTGCAATTAAGCGTAAATTATTTTTTTGAACCATTAAAACTTCACTGCCTGAACGCACTCTACTGAGCTCATCTCGCGAAAGTAGGGCCGATTTTGTAAGTATAACGAGCGGCAACCGTACCAATACCAAACAAGCTGGGAGTAATCTGCATGTGTTTAGCAATGGCAGCGGTAGTAATTGAACTTGGATTTTGCTCGGCAGCCAGCTCAATCACCGTTTCAACGGTTGCGGCCCGTCGTTTTTCAGCAGGAAGACTTTTGGGACGATCCATAATAAAACCCCTAAAAAGATAGTAACTGATTACTACCTTGTAGAGAGGTTATATTTTGTGCAACAACATTCAGCTTAAGAATACACATCTTCACGGTAGCGCCCTTGGGCCTTGAGTGTTTGCACGTCCATTCCTAAAGGTTCAATGACGTCGTCTAGCGCAGTCATCACACTGTCTGCCATATTTCGCCCACCGCAGATCAATACTTGTGCGCCCTGCTCGATTAATCCACGCAGTTCCTCGCTATCCACTGCGATTTTGTCTTGTACATAAGCGCGCTCATCTATGCGAGAGAACACCGCATTCAGTTCTGTCAGGCGCTTATCTTTAAGATACGTATTAAGCTCATCTTCGTAGAGAAAATCTGACTGCGGACAACGACCACCCCAATACAGATGGATCGGATGATGCGCGGTATTGTGGCGAATAAACCCCACCAGCGGGCCGATACCCGTACCCGCGCCAATCAGCACAATAGGCGCTTTGCCAGAAGCCGGACGGAAGCTCGGATTGAGCTGAATAAAAGCCTCAATACTATCGCCCACAGCAAGCCCACAAAGAAAACTCGAACACAGACCATCCGGATGATGACGCACGCAAATCTCTAAAACACCATCCTTTGAAGCAGACGCAAGAGAATAAAACCGAGGCGCTTTACTGCCGGGCGCGAGAATGCCCACCAAGTCTCCCGCCTCGAAATGCTCCAGGTCGCGACTGTTAGCGGGTTTGAAACGTAATACCGCCGTTGGTGCGTTTACCTCAGCGCCGTAATCTACCCGTTCAACGAGCGCCAGTGTGGTGCAGTGAGGTTGAGTGGGGGTATGAACCAGAGACAACTCAATATCAAGCGCCTTCCCCACAGTATTGCCCCAACGCGAGAACTCCTGCGACGACTGCCGGTTAATGGTATCCAGTGGCAATAATTGTGACCAACCTTTGGCGGTCAATGCCGCTTCCACATCTTTTGCGTACTGACAAAACTCAGGAAATTGCTGATCGCCAAAACCCAGCACTGCCACCGGAAATGTAGGTATCTCTGTCATTGCCTCAAGCTGTGTTAGAAATTGGCTGGCTGAAGCTGGGGCATCGCCATCACCATAAGTCGCTGTCAGAATAAATAACCGCTGGGTATTGGCACAGCTGTTCGTAAGGTTGCTCGTAAAGCTGTTCATGGATGTCGTATGAACAAGATAGCCCGCGGTATTAAGCGCATCATGAAACGCTTTAGCAAAACCCCAAGTACTATTACTTTCACTGCCAACCAATATCACCGTATCGGCATTTTTCGCAGTACTATTGTTATCAATCGTGATGCTTGAGCGCTTACGACGCCACCAAATTTGAATGCCCGTCCACGACATCAGCGGCACCGCGAGAGCACTCAACCCTAGCAATAATCCAAGCCACCACAACCCTTCACCCGAGTGCAGCATATAAATAAACTCATAGACTTTTTGCTTATTGCCGTAAGCTTGATAAGACAACAACTCACCCGTTGCCTGATCAACAAACCCACGTCCTTGATTTGTGGTAATAGAATAAAAATCATATTGATCGCCAGGGTATGGATACACCAACTCCCTAAGTTCCGTCAGCGGAATGTCTTTTAACGCTGCAAGCGAATCAATAGAGCTAGGTACACCACCCTTTACCTGTTCTGGAAAAGCAGGCTCAGCGGATTGATATTCCGGTATTAACTCAAAAGTCGCCGCCGACATATATAAACCCGTAGAGGCCGACAAAATTAAACCCAGCACAGCCAAACGCCCTACTTGAGAATGCAGACGCTGTTTTAAAGACCCCTGAATGGGCCGTAAAATATGCCCCCAGCCGCCCAGTTGTTTTGCCAGCATGAATGCGCCTGTAAACGTTAATAGCAACATCATAAAAGCCGCGATGCCCACCGCGATTCGCCCAGGTATATCAAGCAAAAATGACCGATGTAAGTTTTTAAACCACATCGTAATAGGCGATGCGGAGTAAGCCGCAATCGTTGCCCCCGTCACCGGATTAATCAGATCAGCCCCCGTTTGATTATTATCACTGAAATAAACAATGATGCTGCCTGATGCCGTGCGCTGTATTTGCTGCGCGCCAGGGTGACTAACGGCCAACTTGCCCGCTAACTCAGCAATACTGACCGAAGATGCACCCGTTGCCTGAGTTTGTATCCGTTCTAAAAACGGATTAACCGACAGTACTGCGCCGGTAATGGCGAGAATCACCACCAGCAGCGTAGCCATCAAACCAAAACAAGAGTGAAATTTACGCAACATAGTAGAACTCCCAATAAGTCACTTAAAGCGAGTAACTAAAGACTTTGATGTAACCGCTGCCTGCAACAGGTTTACCCGCACCTTCACTGGTTAATGGCACAACCACATCATTGCGATTATCACGCATATCTTCGACTGACGAATCCACTCGCAACTGAAAACCCGAATCAATATAGCGATCAGCCAACTCAAGAGTGACCGTTAGCGTCTTACCACTGGTAATACTAGCTCCCGTTATTCCGTCATATTCACTGCTACGTAATCGACTGGCGCGCGCCCAACCTACTAAGTGTTTATAGTACTTTGACTTTTGCCCAGCAACCCACAAGGTCTCTTGATACTGACCTTCTGCATCCGTTAAGTAGATCGCCAAATAGGCACCATCACCGCCATAACTTTTCAGCTCGGTAGTTAATACCACTTCACGCGCAAAAGCCTGAGTTGACAATACTGCGGCACTGATCAAACATAACAACATGGTTAATTTTTTCATCGCTCTACCTTCCCAACGTATGTAATCGTGACTTATTAAATAAAAAATTCTGATGGTAATTCATTCAATAACAATTCATTCGATAACAATCATAAAACACGTAGGTCGGACTTCAGTCCGACAACCCGCTCCAGAAAACCTTATTCAATACTCACCCGAGGCTTACTTTGTAACGCCCCACGTTCAGATGATTTTTTTAAAAAGCCCTTACCTTCTGAACCACCCCCATCACCAGAACCCCCTAAATCCAAATAATCAGCCCCACCAGCCCCCTCAAATTTAATCTCCAACTCAATCAACTCCAACGAAGCAGGAGAAAACTTAGCCTCAACCCGATGACCATTACGATCTCGACCCTTAACCTCATAACAACCATCGTCGACTTTTATGCGTTTTATATCCCATCCTTTGTCGACCATCTTCTGACGAAGTTGCTCCTTAGGCTGCCAGCCTGTCAGGGGGTCCTTACAGTCATCATCGGCCAAGGCCGCACTGCTCAGTAAACATGCAGCAATAAAAGTAGTAATACGTTTATATTTCATAATTTTTCCTTTTATTTTTTCTGTGCTTTTAAAATACTTTTTAGAGAGACTCCCAAAAGAACCTCCCTTACTTTATAACTCACTATAAACCGCGTTCCTGACACTAAGCTGAAAGCAATACCATTAAAGGGGGTTTCTAACCAAGCCGGACGAATAGCCAGCATCATGGAAATTGACATCAAGACAATCAATAACAAGCCACTCAGATAAAGGCCATTATTATAAATTTCCCACGGCAACGAAGCCGTTGCGGTGGTATTCATCGCATAGCTCCAGGCCCAAACAGTAAAAATACAAACAGTTATTAACACCAGCGTTATACTTAGTTTGTGCTGCTTCATCTTAACCCCCAACTGATACATTGAATGTTCACTGTAACGAGGTTTTCTGACAACAGCCTTAAAATGAAAAATAAGGTTTAAACCAGCAGTGCATTAATATTAACGACTTAAATATTAATTATATTCTTTCAGTTTATTGTCAGTAACTTGGGTTATGATCACCTTGTTGCGACGTATTAAGGTAACCGATATTAGGGTAAACAATATTAAGGTAAACAATGCGAATATTATTGTTAGAAGATGCCGAAGGTTTAGGCGAAGTAATACACGATCAAATTACCGATGAAGGTCATGCGGTTGATTGGGTACAAAGTATTTCTCATGCACAGGCCAGCCTTCGCACAACCCGTTATGATTTAATTCTTCTTGATTTAATACTGCCCGATGGCAGTGGAATCGACTTATTAAAAAAAATACGGCACGCAGGCGAAACAGTTCCCGTTATTATTTTAACCGCCAAAGATCAAATTTCTGATCGTATAAATGGCTTAAATGCTGGCGCTGACGACTACCTTGTAAAACCCTTTGATCTGTCAGAACTCTCTGCTCGAATCGCCGCCGTTTCCCGGCGCTATGCAGGTAATCCAAATCCAATAATTAACATCGGCACATTAGAAGTTGATTTAACAAAACACATTATTTCTCGTGAGGGCGCGGCGATCAATCTAACCGCCAGAGAATGGGCATTACTTGAAGCCTTCATCCAACGACCTGGCATCCTACTGTCAAAATCACAACTAGAAGATCACCTCTATGCTTTTGGGGCAGAAGTCGAAAGCAATACCATTGAAGTGTATATCAGTCGCCTGCGTAAAAAATTAGGTAAAGATCAGCTAGAGACCGTTCGCGGCTTAGGCTATCGCATGGGGAGTGTATGAACTCACAGAAAATAATTTCAACGCAAAAAAAATCGCCAAAAAGCCTACAGAAAACGCTAGGCATTGGCTTAACAATTGGCATGACGTTACTGTGGATGTTTGCACTGGCAGGCGCGGTGTATGTTTCGCAAAACAAACTGAATGAACTGTTTGATAGTGCGCTGGCAGAAACTGCTCAACGCATAATGCCACTCGCCGTAGTTGAAATAATCAACAGAGAAGACCTCACACAAGCGCAACAAGTAATGGCATTCAAAGCCCATAACGAACCCCTTGTATATATTGTGCGCAATAATCTTGGGCAAATTTTATTGCAATCTCATAACGCTGATCCAGCTATTTTTAATCAAACGCTACTCAAAGGATTTAATTCATCAGCGACCCACCGATTTTATGGCGTATCGGCGGTACAAGATACACTCCACATAGAAGTAGCCGAACCGCTTACTCAAAGACGAGACGCCATCATCGAAATGGCCGTCACATTATTATGGCCATTAGTCTTTCTTATCCCTTTTTGCTTTATCGGTAGCTGGGCATTTGTCCATTACAGCTTGCGCCACGTTCTGGCCTACCGTGATGAAATTGAATCCCGCGGCAGCAGCGACCTTTCTTTAATTAAAACCGAAAGTTTACCCGCTGAAATTTTTACTATTTCAGAATCTGTTAATCGTTTATTAGATCGCTTACGACGAGCATTGGAATCAGAAAGGTCGTTCACCGCGAACAGTGCCCATGAATTACGCACCCCCATCGCAACCGCCTTGGCCCAGATTCAGCGTTTGCAGCAAGAAGTCTCAGCGGGACCCACGCAAGACAGAATGATCAAACTCGAAAGCACCATTCGAGGTTTATCGAACTTATCAGAAAAACTGATGCAACTGGCTAAAGCCGAAGGTGGAGGACTTTTATCGAATGAACCCTGCGACCTTATTAGCCTGCTAAAACTCATTACCAATGACGCACAACGCTCACACCCAGAAACAGTAATCATACTTGCACTGCCGAAAAACAAAGAATATAGGTCCGCTATCGATCCAGACGCCTTTGCTATATTAATTCGAAACTTACTCGACAACGCGATTAAACACGGAGCTATTCAAAACGGAGCTATTCAAAACAGAGTCATCAAACACACAGAAAAAGACCAACCGATTGAAATCAGTTTTTCAGCCAACGGCCTATTGACCATCGTCAATGACGCAAGTGTTATTCCTGCCGAAATCCTCACGCAGTTACGCCAGCGGTTTGTTCGATCCAATGTGTCAGCGCAAGGTATGGGGCTTGGGTTGGCGATTGCCGATGCCATAGTCTCAGGCACAGGTGCAACCATGACGTTTAATTCGCCCGCAACTGGGCGAGTAGATGGGTTTGAAGTGAGTGTGGATTTTTCGACGATTAACTGACTACGTTTTAGAATAGCCAATAGCAAAAGCAGCTTGAAAAATGTACAATTATCAACCATTTATAGTTACACCCCCTCTTATAAAAGCAGATAAAAATGCCCGACACGTCCAATGAAAGTTGCGGACCTAAGCCCGGTGTAAAAACCCAGCCAATGCGTCTGCCTGCCTGGTTGCTTGAGCAATATCCATTGATATTTAACGAAGGCTCATACAGCAATGACTAAATCAAAATTTATAATTCACTACTTGCTGTTAAACAAATATTCTTATTTATTTGCGATTGTCTGTATTTTTGTCGTGAACTACCTGCAAGTAGAGATACCACGTTTCATTCAGCTTGCCGTTGATTTACTCAACCAATCAACAACTGAGTCGAAAGCAGGATTACTTGAAAACGTACAATGGGTCATTGCCCTGTCGGTCATTATGATCGTGGTGCGCATTCTGTCTCGAATGTACTCGCTAAACCCTGGGCGCATCACCGAGGCCACGTTGAAAAATGATGTCTTTCATCGCTTAAATCGCCTGCCTTCCACTTTTCATGAACGCTATGCGTCCGGCAAACTAATCTCCATTATCAATAACGACCTCACCGGTATTCGCCTATTTTATGGCATTGGTTTTTTACAGCTGTTTAATATTTTATTTGCCCTGTCACTGACGCCCATTTGGATGTGGAGAATTTCTCCAGAACTTACCCTGTACTGCGTAATACCCATTGTTGTTGCGTCTATTATTTTTTGGTTAGGTTATAGAAAGTTACGAGCCTTACATGCAGAAAGATTAATACGATTACAGAATTTATCTGAACAGTTGATGAACTACTTATCGGGAATCGACTTAATTAAAAATCAACAAATGGGTGATTGGGTAACCAACGAAGTCAATACAGTTAATCGCCATCTTTTTGATTGCACAATGAGAATAGCCAAAATCCAAACCTTCTTTATGCCTATTTTGGATTACGCCAACCATTTTATGAAAGTGCTAATTTTAGGACTGGGCGGTTATTATCTTTTGCAGGCAGAACTGACGATTGGAGAAATCACCGCCTTTTTATCTTACTCCGTTTTACTCGCACTGCCGTTGATGCACCTAGGGCGTATTGCCACGGTTTATCAAATGGGTATGATCAGTATTGATAGCGTACAAAAAATTCTTAATAGCGAAGTACCCAGCACCGACCTTTTGAGAATGGACGACGATGAAAAGTCTTCCCTGCGTGGATCAACCCTATGGGTAAAAAATCTCAGCTATCGCTACCCAAATACTAAAGATGAACACAACGATGCGGCTTTAAAGGACATCAGTTTTTCGATTGAAGCCGGCGAAAAAGTAGGCGTTTTAGGCAGTATTGGTTCGGGTAAAAGTACCCTGGTTAATTGCTTGAATCATCATCTGTCACTTGAATCAGGACACGTTTTTTGGGGTGAGAAAGACATTACGCACATGTCTCGTCAAGATTGGCGCAGCTATGTGCGCACTATCACCCAAGAGCCTTTTTTGTTTTCCGATACTATTTCTGAAAACATTAAATTTGGCGCCAAACAGCAACACCACCAACAACAGCACCCAGCCACAGATGATCTCGACGTAAACCAAGTACTCGAACTCAGCCAACTAAAAGAAGACGTACAACGCTTTGGCGCTGGCGACCAAACCTTGGTCGGTGAAAAAGGCATCATGCTGTCGGGCGGACAAAAACAACGCCTCAGTATTGCCCGCGCCCTTCTCACACCCAGTGACCTTATTATTATGGACAATGTTTTATCCGCGGTCGATTACGAAACTGAACGAACCATTTTAAAAGGCGTATTTAATCGTATTCAAGGGCAAAGTTTGTTGGTGGTTTCTCACCGAGTCAGTGCATTGGAATACATGGATAAAATTTTAGTGTTAGAAAAAGGGGAAATCATCGCCCGTGGTACTCATACCGAATTACTAAAAAACTCTCGTTATTACCGTGAGACTTGGGAATTACAGCAGCATGAATCGGAGACCAACTCATGATTAAATCTCCTGACCTGCTGCACCTTAAGCATTTTTATCAGTACGCTGTGCGCTACAAAAGCACAGCTATTATTGGCTTGCTTATGATGCCTATATCAGTGGCTGCCAACCTGTTGTTTCCTTGGCTCATTATTCAAGTGATTGATGAACACCTCACACCCGGATTGTACGATGGCATGATATTGCTGATTGTCTTTATGTTGGTGGTATTGGTGGTTAATTACGTTGCCGATGCAATTTACACTTATTGCTTGCGCAAGACGGGACAGAAAGCTGTTTTCGATATTCGCATGGCTTTGTTTCAACGCATTTTAAAACTGCCCAGAACCTATTATGACAAAACGCCAACAGGGGTTACGTTATCGCGATTAACCAGCGACCTTGAAGTGATCGGTGAATCGTTTGTATTGGGCGTACTGAACTTAGTAAAAGATTCCATCAACACCCTTGCCGTACTGATCTTTATGTTTTTCATTAACTGGCAATTGGCCTTATTGGTTTTGCTGGTCTTTCCGCCGGTATTGATGCTGACCCAATATGTGCGCAATCGTTTACGCGAAATGTATACCATCACACGTTCATCCCTGGCCAAAGGCGCAGGCTTTTTGCAAGAGTGTTTGTTTGGCGTAAAAACCGTTCAATTATACGGCGCAGAAAGAGAAGTCGAATCGAAGTATCACGTTTACACCGAAGATTTTTTGCGCGCGCAATTAAAAACCAATAAATACGATGCTACTTTATTTTCAATTATAACGGGCATCACCTCCATCACGATCGGACTGATTATTTGGTTTGGCTCGGGTAAAGTACTCGCGGGTGTCGTCAGCCTTGGCGTATTGATCGCCTTCATTAATACCTTAGAAAAAGTATTTGTACCGCTGCGCGATTTTACCTCGCAGATCGCGTCCATACAGCGTTCTTTTGCTGCCTTTGAACACATAGAAGAGCTTTTTGAAGAAGACCTAGAAGAACAAGGACAAACGCTTTTATCTGAAGAAATACTGAAGAATACACTGACCAACTTTGAAACGCTTGAGTTTAAAAATGTGTGTTTTCGTTATGGCGACGAAGGTCCTTACGTTTTAGATGATGTCTCGTTTACACTCAAAAAGGGTGAACAATTAGCCTTGGTCGGCACCACGGGCTCCGGTAAGTCGACGATTATTCGCATCATGAGTAAAACCTACCTAGACTACGAAGGCAGCATTCTATTAAACGGTATTGAACTGTCTAGTATCCCTAAAGACTCAGTATTGCACTTGTTTTCTCTGATGCAGCAAGACGTATTTTTGTTTGAACAGAATATCCATTTTAATATTTCCCTTGGCATCGACGACATCAGTGACGACGCCGTTATTGACGCCGCAGAATATGTATACGCCCACGACTTTATTTTAGGGCTACCCAGCCAGTACCAATTTGAGCTGAAAAATAATGGCAGTAACGTGTCGGCAGGCCAAGCTCAGTTAATCTCTTTTGCACGCTCAGTCGCCCAAGGTGGGCAGGTGATGATGCTAGATGAAGCTACCAGCTCAGTAGACTCCGTTACCGAGAATTTAATTCAGAAAGCCATCGGACGTTTGTTTGAGGAAAAGACCGTTATCGCAATTGCTCACCGCCTAAGCACCATTCGTCACTCCGACCAAATTTTAGTGCTTAACCAAGGTAAAATTGTTGAGCAAGGCAATCACCAAGACTTGCTCGCAATGGAGGGAGTTTATGCAAGCTTGCTTACGGATGATACTAATATTGAAGATGATGAAGGCTTGCTATAAATATGCCTGTAGGTGAATAACATAAGCGCTAATGCTTCATCGATGATAGTCGCTGAACTTCCGTCTAAAACTTGGTGCTTAAGACTTGGCGCTTACGTCATCAATCAATTGAATGAGATCGTTGATTTCGCCTTTAAAATACGTCACTTGATTTTCATCTAGGCTCGTTGTTATTTTTTGCAGCATACTCAATAACAACTGGCGGTTATATGGATAAGCGTCTAACAAAGTATCAGACTTAAACTGATCGGGATTGATCATTATTTTAAACAGCTCAGTGGGTAGATCTGTTTTAGGACTGGATACAAACGCGTTTTTCATCGCCGCTTGCAGTTTAACTTTACTATCAAACCATTCTTGCTCTGTTATTTTTGCTTGCTCGACAAAGATATCAGCATAGATTTTCTGCTGACTGTTTACCGTGCCTAAATAATTTTCTAAAGTATCCAGTAATCCTTCAAGCCTGTCTGCTCGATATTCTTCGACCGTTTTTTCGTTAAAATCATCGAGTCTTTCTTTATTATTCTTTTCCAGTTTTGTAAATAAATAATTCACCTGTTGTTGAGCCAGCTGAGGCGCGAGTGTCGCGGCTCGAGTACTCAGTTCACGTCGTACTCGCTGCCAATGATCGATTATTTGATTGAAATGCTTCAGCCACACCTGTTCAGAAATAGGAAGGTTATCAAGATCGTTTGATAGTGCCACTAATTGCTGCCTGTACTGCAACAACTGCGTTTCTCGGTGCCATTCTAAGACCGATTCTAACTCTATCTCAAGATTACGATTTTGATCTCTCGACAAATCCACATAATCATCAATGTACCATTGAGCCAGCCAATCGGCATTATTGTAAGCCATTTTAGACGTGCACCCTTGTAAGAATGCAACTATTAACAATAAAACGATTAGCCTATATTTCATTATTGACCCTGATTCATTATTGACCCTGATTCATTATTTATCCTGATACACTATTTATTCTGATAAACAATGTTATTTATCATCTGCAAGTTTACTCAACCGAGCAACCACATCCGCTGAGGCGCGAAAGCGAAACAAGGCCCCCTCTTCATCAGCGCGCTCTTCAAGCACTTCACAAGAAGTAAAAATTTCGCCACGCAACGCCTGAGCCGACCAAGGTAAAAAAATCTCGGATTCAATCAGATCCTTTTGAAAAAACGTCACAATCGACTGATGCAACTGCGTGATATCATCCTCACGGCGCGCGCTAAGAACAATACAACCAGGATATTTGGCTTGCAGCTCCGCAGTCCGCGCTTCTTGTGCGGCCATATCGGGCAGGTAATCAATTTTATTAAACACTCGAATGCGCGGCACACTGTCGGCACCAATTTCGGCCAATACTTTATCGGTGACTTCAAGCTGCGCCTCAAACCCCGGGTCGCCTGCGTCAATAACATGCAACAACAACGCTGCGCTAAGAGCTTCGTCCAACGTTGACTTAAACGAAGCAACCAGCCCGTGAGGTAAATTTTTGATAAAACCAACCGTATCGCTCACCAATACCTTCGGCACACTGGCGGGCTGCAAGGTACGTACCTTGGTGTCTAATGTGGCAAACAGTTTATTCGCTACTAAAATTTCTTTACCCGTCAAAGCGCGCATCAAGGTCGATTTACCCGCGTTGGTATAACCGACCAGCGCCACCTGTGATACACCCTGTTGCCCCAGACGCAGTGCTCGCTGAGTATCGCGCCCCGCCTCCATGGCATCAATTTCTTTTTGCAGTTCGGCAATACGATCACGAACCTTTTGACTGTCTGTCTGAGCGCGTGATTGCCCAGTACCCCGTCCGCCAGTACCGCTGCGCTGTCTTCCTGAAGGCCCTTCGCGCTTGGCTGCTTCACGCAGGCGCGGTGCCATATAGGTTAGACGCGCAATCTCAACTTGTACCTTGGCGGCGTGAGAGCTGGCATTTCGATGAAAGATCTCGAGAATAACCACCGTGCGATCCATTACCTCACAATCAACTTCATTTTCTAGATTGAGTGATTGCGACGGCGAGATTTCATGGTCGACTAAAATAAACTCTATTGGATTATTAGCCGCTTGCGGATCAATCCGCGACAACCTAGCGGAGTCGGCTTTGTCGCTTTCTAAGAATTGTCGTATTTCCTCACGCTTACCCACACCCATATACGCCGTCGAATCGAAGGCCGAGCGCTTTTGAGTAAATTGACCCACCACCTCGAGCCCTAACGTTTTTGCCAGATCAGCCAATTCGGCCAACGACGATTCGAATTCAACATCGCTAACATTGTCTAATTGCACAGCGACGATCAGAGCACGCGGAATAAGTTGTTTTTCGGGATTTGACATAGAGTGACTTCTCATAGAATAAGGGGGTCATGGGGTAACAAAGTACAATACAGCACAGTGTACACGGCATCTTGGGCGAGCACCTAAGACTAAGCGCAATCGCCCCTTCAGCATTAATCTAGAATCAGTAAAGTCCGGCTGATAATCGCGGAATTGTGGTTGATAGCTGTATTATTCAACGTCTGTTGGTAGCGACAAACAAGCTGGCGATCATTGATGTTCTTGTTACAAGGCATTTACAGCTGCCTGTATCTGTTCTTTACGCAGTACTTTGTATTTTCCAAGTACTTCATAGAAAGAAGCCTGCCTAACAAATGGAAATTGAAGATAGTAATGACGAGAGAAGCCGTTGATATGAGTTTTATCTTTACCAAAGATAGCTTGCTCTTCACTCCATTCATTGTTTTCTCCGCTAATTGTCGTTTTATAAACACTTATGGATTGGTCTTTTATATCTAAAATATATTCACCGAACTCGCCTCTAAGAAGCAAATAGCGATTACACTTCGATTGCTCTATACATTTTGAGTGATCAGTATGGCCAATTAAAATAGGGATGTTTTTAAATACATCAAAGTCACCAAAACTGGTTTTAAGCGTAACTCCATAAGCATCACATCCCATTCGAATTTCTCCGAGAGGATTTAATTCAATACCTTCTAATACGGTTTCACGTTTCATGATAAATTATCTTATGCCTTGTAACGTTTTTGTTGTGGGGCGGTGATACGTAGCGAGGCACGAGCGCAGTTTAACCGTCCCAGCTCTGCAGGGGCGAACACCAACTGATTGTTATTTTATTTTCGGGACTTCTACACCCAATATTTCTTCGGTTATCTTTAAATTATCACGCCTTAAAAAAGGCACTAACTCAACCATTAAGGTTCTAGAGTCTATAATGGTGTAGCTTGATTCGGAACACCCAGTCCCACCACAGAGAGCATTAATAAGAGCTTTAAATTGGCCTCTCTTATTCTTTACGCATGAAAAATTAGTGTAATCAATACTGTGCTTCCATAAAGAAGTCTCTCGCCCATTACTCTTTGCTTGTATATGAAGCCTAGAGCTTTCGTATTCGCCGACAGTTTCAATATTAAAAACAGCGCTTCCACACTTATACTCTTTGCCAAAAGCGGATACAGATAGTACAAATAAAAATATGACACTAAATAGTTTACTCATAACCTTCCTTGGAAAATAACGAGTGTGTAGAAAAGAGAGTGTAAATAACTCTGTGTATCTACTTTT
>Ga0209305_1001103_pt1 | contig 17801 bp, 14 predicted proteins | sample COGITO_mtgs_1103_FD_184792 | JGI IMG/M metagenome (GOLD analysis project Ga0209305, IMG submission 184792) | Pelagic marine microbial communities from North Sea - COGITO_mtgs_110321 (SPAdes) (version 2) | ecosystem: Environmental > Aquatic > Marine > Epipelagic ...
TTCGTTGTTCGCTTGTTTTTTACCTAGCTTATTTAATACCCAGGCACTGCCGATCGATAAGGTATCGCCTAAATCGTGTACCGCGTCTGACATGATCGCGGTACTGTTGGTTAACCAGCCGCCAATGAATTCGATGATGGTAAAGCCAAAGTTAAGAAAGAAAGCCCAGCCAATACGATTTGAACTCATGTCCTTGGTGTGCGAGTGGGCATGTGTGTGGCTATGAGAGTGTTTGTGCGATGTATCATTTGAGTTGCTCATGATCTAAAGCTCGGTGTTTATCATTAAGTTATATGGATTGTATTCGCGAATGCACTGATTGTAGCTACTATTCATAGGATTAATAGATAGTCAGTATTACAAATCATTTCATTCATGACTTGGCTCTGGTTAGCATCCGTTATCGATAAAAGATTACAGACTGAGTTTACATAAAACGAGGAATTTGGCGATGGATTTTGAATTAAGCCCAAAAGCAAAAGATTACGTTAAGAGAACCAAGGCATTTATTGCAGAGCACATTGAGCCGATGGAAGCTGATTTCTGGGCGGATGTGAATGCTAAACAAAACCACGGTGATTGGACAAAGTGGGAAGTGCCCGCGATTGTCGGTGAGTTAAAAGCCAAAGCGAAAGCCGCAGGCCTTTGGAATATGTTCCTGCCAGACGATAAGTTGGGTGCGGGTTTAAGTATCATGGAATATGCCTCTGTGGCCGAAGAAACGGGTCGCAGTATTTTGGCACCGATGATCTTTAACTGTAATGCCCCCGATACCGGCAATATGGAAGTATTGTGGCGTTACGGCTCTGAAGAACAAAAAGCGCAGTGGTTAACGCCTTTGTTGGAAGGTGATATTCGTTCAGTTTTTTGCATGACGGAGCCGGACGTTGCCTCATCCGATGCGACCAATATGGCTGCAACCGCAGTGGTTGACGGCGATCAGGTTATTCTTAATGGCACTAAATGGTGGTCGAGCGGTATTGGTGATCCACACTGCAAAATCGGTATCTTTATGGCCAGTACGCCAGACGAGAGTAAAGACCGCCATCATCAGCATTCTATGGTTTTAGTGCCGCTGGATACCCCGGGGGTTGAGATTGTTCGTATGTTGCCCGTGTTTGGTGCCTATGATGCACCGCATGGCCATGGTGAGGTGAAATTTACCGACGTGCGCTTGCCAGTCTCAAGTTTTATTAGTGGCCCAGGTATGGGGTTTGAAATTGCTCAAGGTCGTTTAGGGCCAGGCCGTATTCACCATTGCATGCGTTGCTTAGGCGCAGCTGAAAAATCATTAGAGTTGATGGTTGATCGTGGTATGCAGCGTACCGCTTTTCATAAGCCGATTATGAAATTGGGTGGCAATGCTGAGCGTTTGGCAGAAGCCCGTATTGCGATTGATCAGGCGCGTTTATTAACACTTTTTGCAGCGTGGAAAATGGATAAGGTTGGGGCATTAAACGCCATGACTGAAATCTCAGCGATCAAGGTCGTTGCGCCTAATGTTTTGCAGAAGGTAGTTGATGATGCGATTCAGATTCATGGTGGTGCAGGTGTGAGCCAAGATACTCCATTAACGGCTTTCTTTATGCAGGCGCGCTCTTTGCGTTTGGCCGATGGTCCTGATGAAGTGCATAAGGGTGTGATTGCCCGCATTGAATTAGCCAAGCGTGGATTTTTCAGCCAAAAAAGAAAGTAAAAGTACTAAAAGTTAGTGCCATAACTACTCAGTTGTTAGCGACCGCTAACGGCTGGGTAGTCGCTCCATCATCCCTTATTTCACCTAGCGAAGTCCCTGTTACCTGTATTCTAAGTGAGAAAATTACCACCTTATATCAGCCATGAGTGTGAGTATTCACTCTGACTTGATCAATAAGTTAGTTAGTGACCACTTATCTATAACAAAAATGTCTAAAACAATTTTCACGATCCTGTTAGTACTCACCAACTTAAGAGATTACTTTAACTTATATCCCCAGAGCCACGGGTGGTAAGAGTTTTCCACAACAAATTACTTACAGTTTTGTCTCTCTTGGCAGAAATAGTCCCTAAGTCCTTGTGAACCAACGCAAAATTTCACATATCCACAGCGTTTATCACCTTGCAAAACCGCCCCAGCATTTCTATAGTGTGCACTAGTGGAATAAAGTGGGTAAAAGTGGGTTTTTGTAGTAAATTTGTATTAAAAATCTTACTTAAAGCCTGACTCAAATTTTTTGGGAAGGAATACCAGTGTTTCGTGGACTCAGTGCGGTTAATTTAGATGCTAAAGGAAGGCTAGCGATCCCGATGAAATATCGGCAGATGCTAGTGGATCTTTGTGCTGGGCGTCTAGTTGCCACAATTGATACCGAAGAACGCTGTTTATTAATCTACCCACTGCATGAGTGGGAAGTGATTCAAGCAAAAATTGAAGCGCTGCCCAGCTTTAACCCTAGTGCACGAAGAATTCAAAGATTATTGATTGGTCATGCTACCGATATTGACGTAGATGCCAATGGACGAATTTTATTGTCTCAGCCGTTGCGCGAATATGCGCAGTTAGAAAAAGAAACTATTTTGCTGGGACAAGGTAAAAAATTAGAGCTGTGGAGTAAAGATCTGTGGAATAGCCGTCGTGATGATTACATCGCTGAGGTGAATGCCCCGGAAGTCCTTCCAGATGAACTACTAAATCTTTCTTTATAAGAAGTCTTATGGCCAAACGTAGCAGAACAAAGTTGAGTAAGACTGAGCGCCAACAAGCTGAGCAACAACAAGCCGAGCAAAAGAAAGATCAGATTGAATTGGGTGTTGGAGAACAACAAGACCATTTTACAGTGCTATTGCATGAAACCGTAGAAGGATGTGTGGTTGATCCTGACGGTATTTATGTAGACGGTACTTTTGGCCGTGGTGGTCACAGCGAGCTGCTATTAAGCAAGCTATCTGAGCACGGTCGTTTATTTGGCATTGATAAAGATCCGTTGGCGATTGAAACGGGTAAAGCGTTAGAGCTAAAAGATTCACGTTTCCAAATTATTAATGCCAGCTTTGCTGAGTTGCAAGAGCAGTTACAAGCACGTGGTATTCAAAAGATAGATGGTTTGTTATTGGACCTAGGGGTTTCTTCCCCGCAGTTGGATGATGCCGAGCGTGGTTTTAGTTTTATGCGCGATGGCCCATTAGATATGCGTATGGATCCTACTTCTGGCATCAGTGCAGAAGAGTGGATTGCCAAAGTGAGCGCCGAAGAATTAGCGCGTGTGATGAAAGAATATGGTGAAGAGCGATTTGCTAAACGCATGGCCAATGCCGTTGTGCGTGAACGTGAATTACAGCACATCAATCGTACGGTGCAGTTGGCTGAGATTTTAAAAGAAGCGAACCCCGCTTGGGAAAAGTTTAAGCACCCAGCAACGCGTGCTTTCCAAGGGATTCGTATACACCTGAATAATGAGTTAAGTGATTTGGAGAAAATTCTAGATCAATCAGTCGATGTGTTAAAAGTTGGCGGTCGTTTGGCTGTGATTAGTTTTCACTCATTAGAAGATCGTATCGTGAAGCGTTTTATCCGTCGCCAAGAGCAGGGCCGTCCTATTCCAAGAGGTTTGCCTGTGTTAGACGATGACTTGGGTAAAACCATGAAAAAAATGAGTAAAGCTATTAAGCCAAAAGCGAATGAAATTGGCGGTAATGTGCGTGCACGTAGTGCTGTTTTGCGTATAGCAGAGCGTATTGAAGGCGAGCGAGGCTAGCGTTTTATGATGCCGGAAGCCAAACAAAATTCGTTGATAGTTTTAGCATGGCTAGTCGTTATTGTGTGCGCCACTCTGCAGGTGGCGGCAACGCATTGGCATAGGCAGTTGGTTTCAGATTGGCAAGTCTCTGAGCATAAGCGTTTAGGTTTAGAACAAGATTATGGTCGCTTACTGTTAGAGCAAAGTGCGCTAACAGCTCATGGTCGAGTTGAACGCATTGCAAAAGATAAATTGAACATGATTGAAGCGTTGGATGTGCAGGTCATTCGCAGCGGTCGCTAATAACCGTATTGCTAGTCCCAAGGTAGGGATGGCAAAAATAATAATTAATACGTTAACGGAATGGTTTGAGGAAATTTTAAAATGAAAGGCACAGTGTAACGTGGCTAATCCCCGTACTAAAAAAGCTGCAACTACAGCATTAACAAAAGCGGTTGAATATCGTATTCCAGTCTGGCGCTTTGCGTTAGTGCTGAGCGTATTCCTGTGTTTGTTAATTGTGGTAGCAGGTCGTATGGGTTATCTACATCTTGTGCAGCAATCATTTTTAGCCGCTCAGGGTGAGCAGCGTATGGTTCGTGATGAATCTATTCCGGCCGTACGTGGTGATATTACCGATCGTAATGGCGAACCGTTAGCCGTTAGTTCTCCGGTTAAAAGCTTATGGTTAAATCCGAAGCTTTTTGATGTCGCCAATGCACCTAAGCTTGCAGCAAGTTTGGGTATTTCAGCCAATAAATTAACTCGTCGTTTAAAACGTAATCGCCAGCAAGGCTTTATGTACATACAGCGTCACTTACCTCCAGAGAAAGCCGATAAAGTACTGGCTTTAAAGCTGCGTGGTGTATTTTCAGAAACTGAGTATCGTCGTTTTTATCCTGCGTCAGAGGTTACTGCTCATGTAGTGGGCATGACCAATATTGATGGTAAGGGTCAAGAAGGTTTGGAGCTAGCTTACGATGATTGGTTGCAGGGTACTTCAGGCCAGCAACGCGTTGTAAAAGATTTATTGGGCAATGTTATTAAGCAATTGAATGTCTCTGCTGTTGCTGAGCCTGGTAACGAGTTAAAACTAACGCTCGACCTTCGTTTGCAGTACTTGGCTTATCGAGAATTAAAAGCGGTTGTGCAGGTGCATAAGGCAAGCTGGGGTAGTGCTGTTCTGCTGGATGCTCGCAATGGCGATATTCTAGCTTTGGTTAATCGCCCTTCTTATAATCCAAATAATCGTGCAACGTTAAATGCTAAAGATATGCGTAATCGAGCATTGACCGATGTGGTTGAGCCGGGTTCGATTATGAAGGCTTTTACGGTTGCCGCAGCATTATCTAATGGCAAATATACTGCTGACTCAGTGATTGATACTTCTCCAGGCTACATGCGGATTAAATATAAAACGATTCGTGATCATCGAAACTATGGGCTGATGAGTCTGACTAAAGTCATTACCAAGTCGAGCAACATTGGTGTGGCAAAGCTGGCGCATGAAATGGGTGCTGAAAAATTATGGTCAATGTTGCACGATGCAAAATTAGGACAGGCAACAGCGCTGGGATTTCCAGGGGAAGCCGTTGGTAAATTACCTTATCCTCAAAAATTGGATAAGCTCGGCTTAGCAACTTTATCTTTTGGTTATGGCCTTTCAGCAACTCCATTGCAATTAGCTCAAGCTTATACTGCTTTTGCTAACAAAGGCTGTGTACAAGAAGCGCGGTTAATTGCTACAAATGAACAAGTACCTTGCGATCAAATTATGCCCGCTTCTGTAGCCAAAGATATGAGTGAAATGCTTGAGACAGTAATTCAGCGTGGCGGCACAGGTACTCGAGCAAAAGTAGAAGGCTATCGCGTTGGTGGTAAAACAGGGACTTCGCACAAAGTAGGTAAAGGGGGTTATCAAGATTCTGAATATACAGCCGTTTTTGCTGGTATTGCCCCTATTTCAGACCCACGTTTTGTGCTTGTAGTCGTTATCGATCGTCCGCAAGGGCAAGAATATTATGGCGGCGAAGTGGCTGCGCCTGTCTTTGCTCGTATTATGGAAGAAGCCTTACGCACGTTACAAATTGCGCCTGATCAAAGTAAAGATTTTCATGTCGCGGAGATCTCTGTGTTATGAATTTAATTCAGCTATTAGCACCTTATATTGGAACGAATGCAGAAAGACCTGAGCAGGTTGCTCTGAGTACTAATATTCCAGATGTAAATATCCAAGGACTGGTCACTGATAATCGCGATGTGAAAGTTGGGGATTGTTTTATTGCGCTTGCGGGCATTACTCAGCATGGCAAAGTATTTATCGATGATGCGATTGCCCATGGGGCTGTTGCTGTTTTGTTGGACGTTGAAGAAAACCCAAGTATTACATATCGCTCAGACACACCGATTATTGCGATACGTAATCTGAAAGCATATGTGAATAAAATTTTAATCGATTTTTATCAGCTCTCCAGTACCGCGTTTGATATGCGTCTTATGTCGGTCACAGGTACCAATGGTAAAAGCAGCATTACTCGCTTTGCTGCGCAGATGAGTCATAGCTTGCAGCAGTCGACAGGATTGATGGGAACATTGGGATTTGGTGTGTGGCCAAATATCACAGAAAGTAAAAATACGACGCCTGAATTAGCCGTGTTGTTGCGTCAATTTTCCATGATGAAAACTCAAGGTGCCAAGCAAGTTGCGATGGAAGTTTCCAGTCACGGTATTGAGCAAAAACGCATAGAAGGTTTGACCTTCGAAACGGCGGTATTTTCTAATTTAAGCCAAGATCATCTGGACTATCACGGTGATATGGAAAGTTATTTTTCCATTAAGCGCGAACTGTTTTTATTACCTAAATTGCAGTATGCCATCATTAATGCCGATGACGAATATGGTCAGCGTTTATTGGCGGATGAGAAAATTAGTGCGAAAAAAATCAGTTATGGTTTTTCTAAAACGGCTGATGTTCGAGTTGTTGATTGGGTTATGCACAGCGCCTCTATCGATGCTTCAATCACAAGCCCATGGGGCGACGCCAGTTTTACCATCAACATGGTAGGAGATTTTAATCTTGCGAATGTATTGGCTGCGATCAGTATGCTAGCCGTAGATGAAAAATTCTCTTTTGCAGAAATTATTAATTCTATTGAGTGCATCACCGCAGCGCCAGGCAGAATGCAGGTGTATATCAAAGAAAACTGCGCTAATGCCGTGGTTGATTTTGCTCATACCCCTGATGCGTTAGAAAATGTATTGGCGACGCTGAAGAAGCAAACTCAAGGTCGATTGGCTGTGGTATTTGGCTGTGGCGGAAATCGTGATGCTGGTAAGCGTCCGCAAATGACTCGCATTGCGCAAGCGTTCGCCGACCGTATTGTTTTGACCGCGGATAATCCGAGAAAAGAAAATCTGCAAAATATTATTAAAGATATGCAATCAGACTTAGATATTTCTAACCCTACTCTGATTACGATTGAGTTGGATAGAAAAAAAGCCATCGAGCTAGTGTTGGCTGAACTTAATAATAATGATTTATTATTAATCGCAGGCAAGGGGCATGAGGCTTATCAGGATATTGACGGTGTAAAAATCTCTTATAGTGATGAAGCAACTTTATTGTCTTTAGGCTATCAAAATATTGCACAGCACGCAGCGTCAATAGAGTTAATAAAGGAGGCATTATGATGATGTCTTCTTTTAGTCTTAAAGAATTGGCGCAAGTTATATCGGCAATTATTAAGCCGTTGGCGATTATTGAAAATCCTGATCAGCAGGCTGATGAAATTCAAGCGCTGCGCATCAATACCGATACTCGTACGATCCAACAAGGCGATATTTTTTTAGCCTTGCGAGGTGATCATTTCGATGGCCACGATTATTTAGAACAAGCACAAAAAAGCGGTGCGGTTGCGGCGATTGTCGATGCTCAATATGTAGCAGGTAAAGATTCACTTCCCTTGTTAGTGGTGGCTAATACCTTGCAAGCATTGGGGCAAGCAAGCTTATGGAATCGTCAGAAATTTACTGGGTCGTTAATTGCGATTACGGGCAGTGCGGGTAAAACGTCGGTGAAGTCGATGGCTTCTCACATGATGACGTTGCTGGGTGATTGTTGGGCAACGCCAGGTAATTTTAATAATCACATTGGTGCGCCGCTGACGTTATTAGGCATAGAGCCACAGCATAAAGCCGCGGTTATTGAATTGGGTGCTAGCGCCGAAGGTGAAATTGCGTATACCGCACAGTTTGCTCAGCCTGATGTCGTGATTATTACCAATGTCAGTAGTGCTCACTTAGAAGGCTTTGGCAGCATAGAGACCATTATGCGTACCAAGGGCGAAATTATCGATTCTTTAGCTGAAAGTGGTTGTGCGGTATTAAATGCCGACGATGTATTTTATGCCGATTGGGTCGTGCGAGCAGGGCAGCGTCAGGTTATTAGTTTTGGTATTGAAAATTATGCCGATGTTATGGCAAAGAATATTATTTGTGATACGCGTGGCAGTCGTTTTGATGTTGTTTATCAGTCGCAAAATGTGAAGCCTCAAACGGTTGCCTGCGAGATTCCGTTATTGGGGCAACATAATGTATTAAATGCTTTGTCTGCTATTGCCGCAGGCTTAGCGCTGGGACTTGAATTAGAAAAAATAGCGGCCCAGTTTAAAACCTTGCCCATGGTCGATGGCCGTCTGCAGTGGGTCGATGGTGAAGGCCAGATTAGAATTTTAAACGATAGCTATAATGCCAGCCCTGCTTCCGTAAAAGCAGCGATTGATGTTTTAGCACTATGGAAAGAAAAAGCCTGGTTAGTGTTGGGCGATATGGCCGAGTTAGGAGATGACTCAGCGGCGATTCATGCTGAAATAGGTGAATATGCACAGCAAAAAGGCATTGCACATTTTGTCGCGACAGGCACTGCTTGCCGTGACGCAGTTGAAGCATTCACGCAGACTCTTGCTAACGAAGAAGTCGCGAATAGAAGTGCGCACTGGTTTAAACAGCAGTGCGAATTGCTGAACTACATTAATGAACATAAGCAACCTGGCCAAGTTTTCTTGGTTAAAGGTTCACGCAGTGCGGGCATGGATAAAGTCGTTACCGCGCTCTCTAGTAAAAAAAATCAGGTTATTAAGAGTGATAGCAACTCTTTAAATATAATTGGGGAAGTATAAACATGTTGTTATGGCTAGCCGAATACCTAACACAATTTCACACAGGTTTTGCCGTTGTGCAATACTTGTCGTTACGCGCAATTTTTGCCGTAATTACTGCGTTAAGCGTCGCGTTATTTTTAGGTCCAAAAGTAATCCGTAAGCTGCGGGAATATCAAATTGGTCAGACGATTCGTGATGATGGCCCAAAGTCTCATTTAAGCAAGGCAGGTACTCCTACTATGGGTGGCGCTTTGATTTTACTGTCGATTACCGTCAGTACTTTGTTATGGGGCAACTTAGAAAATAAATACGTTTGGTTAACGTTGCTGGTGACGTTGGCATTTGGTGTGATTGGCTGGGTTGATGATTACCGTAAAGTAGTTGAGAAAAATTCCCGTGGTTTGCCCGCTCGTTGGAAATATTTTTGGCAATCGGCCTTGGCTATTGTTGCTGCAGTTTACATGTTTTCGACAGCGCCTAGTTCTGCTGAGACGTCATTAATTATTCCGTTCTTTAAAGATGTGATTATCGAACTTGGCATTTTTTATATTGTATTGAGCTACTTCGTGATTGTGGGTGCTAGCAACGCAGTTAATCTAACCGATGGTTTGGACGGCCTCGCTATTTTGCCAACCGTGATGGTGGGTGCTGCGCTTGGTTTGTGTGCTTATTTTGCAGGCAATGTTAACTACTCAGATTACCTATCAATTCCTTATGTTATTGGTGCGGGTGAATTAGTTGTCTTTAGTGGTGCGTTAGTCGGAGCAGGTGTTGGTTTCTTGTGGTTCAACACTTACCCAGCACAAGTTTTTATGGGTGACGTAGGCTCGTTGGCACTGGGTGCTGCTTTAGGCATGATGGCTGTGATCACTCGTCAAGAAATCGTTTTCTTTATTATGGGCGGTATTTTTGTTGCCGAAACCATGTCGGTGATTTTGCAGGTGGGGTCATTTAAGCTAACCGGAAAACGTATTTTCCGTATGGCACCTTTACATCATCATTATGAATTAAAAGGCTGGCCAGAGCCTCGAGTGATTGTGCGTTTTTGGATTGTAACCTTGCTGTTGGTTTTGGCAGGACTTGCAACATTAAAAATTCGCTAGCTTTAAAAATTCGATAGCTGAAGTTTGAAAAAGAGATAGTTTTAAATTATGACAAACCTGATTGCTTCTGATCAAAAACGCTTAATTATCGGCATGGGCCAGACAGGGCTTTCGTGTGCGCGTTTTTTGGTGGCTAAAGGTATGTCATTTGATTTGTGCGATACCCGTGAGTTATTACCCAATCAAACCGCGATTGAGGCAGAATTTCCGCAATGTAAGATTTTCAATGGCGAGCTTGATGCTGAGATACTAGCGCAGTACCACGAGCTAATCGTTAGTCCTGGTATTGCCATTGCTGAGCCCGCGATTGTTTCTGCATTGAAGCAAGGCAGCCATGTTCGAGGCGATGTGGATATCTTCGCCGAATATGTGACTAAGCCGGTGATTGGCATTACCGGTTCCAATGGGAAAAGTACTGTAACAACCTTAGTGGGTGAAATTTTAGCAGCTGCGGGTCATAAGCCAGCCGTTTGCGGCAATATCGGCATTCCAGTTTTGGATGTTTTATTGAACGACGATAACTATCAGTGTTATGTGGTTGAGTTGTCTAGTTTTCAGTTAGAAACCACCCATCATTTAGCGGCTGAAGTTGCTTGTGTATTAAATCTGAGTGAAGACCACATGGATCGCTATGATTCAATGATGGCCTATCACCAAGCCAAGCACCGAATTTTTCAAGGCTGTCGCAGTATCGTTATCAATCGCGAAGATACTTTGACGCAACCTTTAGTCAGTAGCGCTATGCCAAAGAAAAGTTTTGGTTTGCAGATGGCTGAAAATAACGTGGCGGCCAAGAACCAATATTCTATTGCTCAAATAAAGACTGTTGAGGGACTACAGGCAGAGTATTTGATGTTCGAACAGCAGCCCATTTTTCCAGTGGCTGAATTGAAAATAAAAGGCCGCCATAATCAGTTGAATGCTTTGGCTGCCATTGCTTTGATTGAATCGTTGCCTTCTGAGCTTAAGGTAAGTGCTGATCAATTACAGCAGGTATTATCTAATTTTACAGGTCTGCCTCATCGTTGTTCATGGATTGCTGAACACAATAATATTGAATATTTTAATGATTCCAAGGGTACGAATGTTGGCTCAACCCTTGCCGCCATTGAAGGGTTAGCAAGTCCTAATGGCAAGAATATTATTCTGATTGCCGGGGGTGTGGGTAAAGATCAAGATTTTGAACCTTTGGCCGATGCGTGTCGCTTAAGTGTTAAGCAAATTCTGTTATTTGGTCGTGATGCAAAATTAATTGCAGAAGATATAGCATCTTCGTGTGAGCTTAATATTGTAGAAACATTGGAGCAGGCTTTGGCTCAAGCTCAGAAATTAGCCAATGCAGGAGATATTATTTTATTCTCACCCGCGTGTGCCAGTTTCGATCAGTTTGCTAATTATATAGCGCGTGGTGAAGCCTTCGAGCAGTTGGTCACAAAGATGATCAATGCTAAGGAGGACGTATGACGACCAGTACATCGGTAAAAAATTCTGAAAAGCTCATGCCTCCTTTGTCTTGGTTGCAGTCGTTAGCACCTAACGCTGATTTTTCACAAATAATGGCCGTGAAAATGAACGCTTTGGTTTGGTCATGGCTTGGGCTAATGGCATTAGGCTGGGTGATGGTTATGTCGGCCTCTACCAGTATTGCAGAAACCTATACAGGCAATGCCGCGTATTTCTCTACTCGCCATGGGATTTATATTGCGCTTGGTATTCTTATCGCTTTTTTGATTAGTCGTATTTCATTGGCTTGGTGGCAAAAAACAGATTGGTTGTGGCTGCTATTAGGGTGCCTAGGTTTGATTGCGGTATTAATTCCAGGCATAGGCCATGAGGTGAATGGTAGTGCGCGTTGGTTGAACTTGGGAGTTATGAAAATTCAGCCATCTGAAATCGTTAAGCTAACGGTTGTGCTTTATATTTCGGGTTATTTAATTCGTCGCCAGGTGGAAGTGCAAAGTCAGTGGTCGGGCTTTATTAAGCCGCTGTTTATTTTAGGTTTAATCGTTGTCTTATTATTGTTAGAACCAGATTTTGGATCAGTTGTTGTATTGATGGGCGCAGTATTGGTTTTATTATTTTTAGGCGGTGTTAAAGCTGGTCAGTTCTTTTTATTAGTGGTCGCGACCTTGATTTTGGGCTATCTCGTGGTGACTGCTGAGGAATATCGACTTGCACGTTTAACAACTTATTGGCAGCCGTTTCATCCTGATCATGTTTATGGCTCGGGTTATCAGCTAGCTCAAGCGTTAATTGCCTTTGGTCGTGGAGAATTGTGGGGCACGGGGTTAGGAGAAAGCGTACAAAAATTATTCTATCTGCCAGAGGCGCATACCGACTTTGTATTTGCTATTTGGTCGGAAGAAACGGGTTTAGTGGGTGGTTTATTTGCTTTGGGTTTATTGGCCTTCTTTTTAGCACAATGTATGATTATTGGTTGGAAAGCGCAGAGGATTGGCAACTTATATGGTGCTTTTATTTGTTTTGGTATTGCGACATTATTTGGTTTGCAGATCATTATTAATCTAGGGGTGAATACAGGGTTATTACCGACAAAGGGCTTAACACTTCCTTTCTTTAGTTATGGTGGCAGTAGTTTATTGATTTGTTGTGTAATGGTAGCCTTGGTGTATCGAGTCAGTGTGGAAGTTGAATCCGCAGTGCTGGATAAAACAGCAGATAACAAAGATGCGAATGCAAAAAATAATAATAAAAAGACACCGAACAAGAAAACAAATTCAAAGAATAAAACGGCTTCTGCACGAATGGCGAATAATGAAACTAATCCAAACGGTTCGAATGAGTATGTCACAGGATTTGATGCTTACGTTGAAGAACTAAGTGGAGGCCGTGATGAAAAATAAAACGGTAATGATTATGGCCGGCGGAACGGGTGGGCATGTATTTCCAGCGTTAGCGGTTGCCGATGAGCTGAAAGAACAAGGGTACGACATACACTGGTTAGGAACCGCAGCGGGTATTGAAGCAGATTTAGTGCCTAAATCAGGTTATCCATTGCACTGTATCAATGTGACTGGCTTGCGTGGTAAAGGTAAGTTGGCTTTATTAGGCGCGCCTTGGAAAATTACAAAAGCAATTTATCAAGCTGTGCAATTTATGCGAATTGTACGACCTAGTGCAGTGCTGGGGTTAGGTGGTTTTGCTACAGGACCTGGTGGCGTGGCCGCTAAGTTATTGGGTGTGCCGTTATTGATTCATGAGCAAAATGCATTTCCGGGTATGACCAATCGGTTATTGAAACCGATGGCAAATGTAGTGATGCAGGCTTTTCCAAATACCTTTAAAGGTAGTAAAAATTTAGATCGCTTGCTCACAACGGGTAATCCCGTTCGGTCAACGATTGTTGCGCTGGGCAATGCGCATAAAAATGACAGTGACAGCAATTATGTAGAAAAAGAAAAGCTCAATGTGTTGGTTGTGGGCGGTAGCTTGGGCGCCGTCGGCTTAAACAATGCGGTGATGGGTGCTTTATCTTTGATGGTTAAAGAAAGCCTTGCTGACGAGGTTTTACTGAATGCTTTACCCAATGTTTGGCATCAAGTAGGTAAGAAAAATATCGATGCTGTTCAGCAAGGTTACGCAGAGAAAGGATTGGAAGGCAAAGCCAACGTTGTGGCATTTATCGATGACATGGCGGTTGCTTATGAATGGGCAGATATCGTTGTATGCCGCTCAGGAGCGTTAACCGTTTCTGAAATTGCTTGTGCGGGTAAGGCTGCGATTTTCATTCCGTTTCCATTTGCTGTTGATGATCATCAAACCGCGAATGCGCAGATATTGGTTAAAGCGGGCGCTGCTGAGATTAAGCAACAAAAAGAATTAACGGCCGAGTGGCTGGCTGAGCGTTTAAAAAGTTACAGCGAAAACCCAGAAAAAATTAAATTTATGTCGATCGCAGCCAAAGGCGCGTCGATTGCTAATGCAACTCAAGTTGTAACAGAGCAAGTAATAAAACAAATAAGGTTGAACGAATAATGGCTAACGAGAATTCACTAACTTCAGGGCCAGCAGAAGCCTACGCGATACCTGAGATGCGTCGAATTAAACGCATTCACTTCATCGGTATCGGTGGTGTGGGAATGTGTGGTATTGCCGAAGTTTTGTTAAATCAAGGTTATAAAATTAGCGGCTCTGATTTACGTCAGTCTGCGGTGACTCAGCATCTTATAAATATGGGAGCTGAAGTTTTTTTAGGTCATCAGAGTGAGAATGTGGATAACGTTGATGTGGTGGTTGTATCTACCGCAATTGATCAAAACAATCCTGAAATTAAAAATGCGACGGAAAAACGAATTCCTATTGTACGCCGTGCAGAAATGCTGGCTGAATTGATGCGTTTTCGACATGGTATTGCCGTAGCGGGCACCCACGGGAAAACGACAACAACCAGCTTAGTAACGTCTATATTAGCGCAAGCGAAGTTGGATCCTACTTATGTTATTGGTGGCCGTTTAAATAGCTCGGGCACCAATGCACGGTTAGGTGCGAGTCGTTATTTGGTTGCGGAAGCGGATGAAAGTGATGCATCGTTTTTACACTTACAGCCAATGACTTCCATCGTAACTAATATTGATGCTGACCACATGGAGACCTATGGTGGCGATTTCGATAAGTTAAAACAGACCTTTGTTGCATTTTTACATAATTTACCATTCTACGGCTTGGCAGTACTGTGCATTGACGACGATAATGTCCGCGAGATTCTTCCGCAAGTTGCCCGTCACTTTATTACTTATGGTTTAAGTGAAGATGCAGATTTTCGAGCCTACGATATTGAGCAGCAAGGTTTATTCACTAGCTTTAAAGTTAAACGCCCAAATAGCGAAGATGATCTAGTTGTACGCATGCGTATGCCAGGTGTGCATAACGTACTAAATGCGTTAGCGGCGATCGTGGTCGCTACGGATGAAAAAGTCGATGATGAATCGATTGTTCACGCGCTAGAAAACTTTGCCGGAGTGGGTCGTCGTTTTCAGGTCTGTGCCGAAGTTGAATGCACGGATACCGAAGGTAAAGAAGGCAGTGTTTTGTTAGTTGATGATTATGGTCATCATCCTCGCGAAGTCGAAGTGACTTTAGAAGCGATTCGTAAAGGCTTTCCTGAACGTCGACTCGTTGCGTTATTTCAGCCACATCGTTATAGCCGTACTCGTGATTTGTATGAAGATTTTGTACGAGTTTTATCGGAGCCCGATGTTTTATTGCTAATGGATGTTTATCCAGCGGGTGAAAAACCGATTGCAGGAGCAGAAGGTCGCGCTTTATGTCGCAGTATTCGTCAGCGCGGGGCATTAGATCCTGTCTTTATAGAGCGCGACGAAGATATCGCACAAGTACTCAGTAAAGTATTAAAGCCAGGGGATTTGTTATTGACCCAGGGTGCGGGTGATGTCGGTAATTTAGCCATTACCTTAACTCAGCAGTTGCCGAGTATTATCGCCGATGGAGTTCATATGAAAAAGACTGCAATTAAAGGTGGTCAATAAAATGAATTATGAAATCTCCGCGAGTGATAAAGCAGCATTAGGAAAAGTGGCAGTATTGATGGGCGGTACGTCAGCAGAGCGTCCCGTATCTTTAAATAGCGGCAGCGCGGTATTAAAAGCGTTATTAGAAATTGGTGTTGATGCGTTCGGAATTGACGTTGGTGAAAATGCCGCTGAGCAATTATCGCAAGCAGAGTTTGATCGTGCCTTTATAGCATTGCATGGCCGCGGTGGCGAAGATGGAACGATGCAAGGGTTGCTGGAATTATTGAATAAGCCTTATACCGGAAGTGGTGTAATGGCGTCTGCCTTGGGAATGGATAAGTGGCGCACTAAATTAGTGTGGGATGCTTGTAATGTGGCAACACCGAAAGCCTTTGTTTTAGAAAAAAACAGTGATTGGAATTCTATCATGCAAGCCCTAGGGGGGTTAGCAATGGTGAAGCCTGCACGCGAAGGTTCCAGTATTGGCATGCGGAAAGTACATAGCAGTGAAGGGTTGGCGGATAGTTATGCATTTGCATCCCAGCATGATGATCTTGTTATTGCAGAGCAGTATGTTGAAGGCAAAGAGTTTACGGTTGCTATTTTAGGTGATAAAGCATTACCGGCTATTCAATTAATAACGACCCATGACTTTTATGATTTTGATGCGAAGTATAAGGCCAATGATACACAGTATTTATTACCTTCTGGTTTGCCAGATTATGCAGAAGCTGAGTTACAAAAAATGTCGCTTAAAGCTTTTAAATTAGTCGACTGCACAGGTTGGGGTCGAGTCGATGCGATGCAAGATGAAGATGGTAATTTTTGGTTGCTAGAAGTGAATACTAGCCCAGGCATGACGGATCATTCATTAGTGCCGATGGCGGCTAAAGCAGGAGGGTTATCTTTTCCCGCTTTAGTGGTTAACATTTTACAGCAAACGCTTTAATAGGTATTAGAAGATGCTTATTAGCTCGATGAAGGATCATGCAACTAAGTCTCATAAAGACAAGCGTAAGCAGCGTTCGCCTCAACATTCTTCGTCTGCAAAAACGATAGCGAATAAAGGGGCGACGCGATTAAAAAAGAAAACGCCTTTTTCTTTTACTCGGGTTGCGGCAGTAATACCTATGTGGTTTGTGCAATCGGTATTTGTTGTGTCGTTATTAGTGCTATCGGGCTGGGGATTACAGCAGGTACGCTGGGGTTGGCCCGTTGAGCAAGTTGAGATTGAAGGTGAGTTTCGTTTTTGGCAAGCTGAAGAATTAGCAAAGCAATTGTTGTGGGTGAAAGAGCAAAATTTCTTTTCTCTTGATGTGCGCCAAGTTAAGACGGATATTGAGCAGTTGCCGTTAATAAAAAGTGCACAAGTAAAAAAAGTTTGGCCAGATACTCTGTTAGTGAAGTTTAAAGAAGACATTCCGGTTGCCGTGTGGAATCAAAAAACATTGCTAAATCCTCAAGGTGAGGAATTGATTTTATCAAATAGTTTTGATGCAACAGGATTGCCAAGACTATTTGGTCCTAAGAAAAAAACGGAGCAGGTAATGCGACAGTTTCAGCGTTTTCAGTCGCGCTTATTATCTGTAGATGCGGCCATGGTGAGTTTAACCATGAACACGGTAGGAAGCTGGCAAATAGAATTAGCAAACGGCTGGATGATTCGTTTAGGTCGGCAGCAGCTTGAGCAGCGCTTAGAGCGTTTAATTGAATTACTTAAAATACTGCCACAAGAAAAAGTAGCAGTTGTTGATCTTAGATATGGAAAAGGGGCAGCGATTAAATGGCTGTCCGTTTAGGAGAAAGAGCATGAGTCAAGGGCCGCAGAAAAACATGCTGGTTGGACTGGATATAGGAACGTCTAAAGTTGTCGCGATTGTGGGTGAGATGACCGCAGATGGCGGCGTTGAAATTGTTGGTTTAGGTTCGCATCCAAGTCGAGGCATGAAAAAAGGTGTGGTGGTGAATATTGAATCCACGGTGCAATCTATTCAGCGTGCGGTAGAAGAAGCTGAGTTGATGGCAGGCTGTCGTATACATTCGGTTTATGCAGGTATTGCCGGAAGTCACATTCAATCAATGAACTCTCATGGCATGGTTGCGATTAAAGATCGTGAAGTAACGCTTGGTGATATTGAGCGTGTTATTGAGGCGGCAAAAGCAGTTCGATTACCCGGTGAAAATCGTATCTTGCACGTTTTGCCGCAAGAATATTCGATTGATACTCAAGAAGGTATTAAAGAACCGATTGGTATGTCGGGTGTGCGTTTAGAAGCCAAAGTTCATATGGTGACAAGCGCGGCTAATGCGGCACAAAATATCGAACGTTGC
>Ga0209305_1001109_pt1 | contig 17769 bp, 16 predicted proteins | sample COGITO_mtgs_1103_FD_184792 | JGI IMG/M metagenome (GOLD analysis project Ga0209305, IMG submission 184792) | Pelagic marine microbial communities from North Sea - COGITO_mtgs_110321 (SPAdes) (version 2) | ecosystem: Environmental > Aquatic > Marine > Epipelagic ...
CAATGTCAGGCGCCATTCGGCCTGCTACCGCTAACGCTTGAATACCATCCATCGCAACAAATACGGTATAACCTTCATTCGCTAAAGACTCGTTCAACATGCCCAACGCATCGGCCGAATCATCAACAACTAATACAATACCTTTCGATTCATTATCGATCATGACAACAGCCCTTTTTTACTAACATCAATTATTTTCTCAAATTGATAGCTGACTAAATAACTACGAATGATAGCAATAAAGCGTTCCGCTTCACCTGCCCGCTCTAGGCGTAAAAGCACTTTATTAATGCCATCAATAAATCCTATTTCTGCTAACGAAATCAATTCACGATAATCATCTTCGGTGACTCCTTCGAAGGGAGTTTCATTATTTATGTCGGTCGTTATTCGAGCGACATTTTGAGGGACTTCTTTTTTTGTATCCACGTCATAACACCACGTTAAACTGAGAGCATTGGCAAGCTTGTCTAATAAAATACTATCTCGGACAGGCTTTGTTATGTACTCGTCGTACAACGGTATCTCGTTATCTTCTGGGGTTGCTTCATTCGGTGTTTCATACGCATCCGCTGATACCATAATTACCGGAACACTGATTCCTTTTTTTCGGAGCGTCTCAACCAATAATAAACCACTCATACCTGGCATCGATATGTCTAACAAAAACAAGTCTATTTTATCCAAATCTTCATAGTTACAACATGCAGAGCCATCGGGAAGCTCAAGTACAATAAACCCCAACGGCGTTAATATTTCACTGATAAGGCCGCGATGATAAGCATCATCATCGACAACCATGATTGTTTTAGTTCCGCCAATATAAGACTCTATGCGGGCAATACGCTGTAATCGAATATTCGGTTCAAAAACACGAGGCAACATAAGTGCCAATCTAAAGGTACTGCCTACACCTAACTCACTGGTGAGTACAATTTCTCCGCCCATTATTTCTGTTAACAATTTACTAATGGTTAGACCCAGACCAGTGCCCTGAATTTGAGATTGTGATGACGTTCTAATTCGCTCAAAGGGCTCAAAAATTCTTTCTGCATCCGCCTGAGCAATACCCGTACCCGTATCTGAGATCGTGAATACGGCAACCTGATTACGATAACTAACGCTCAGTGAGATTTTTCCTTCCTGAGTGAACTTGACGGCATTTGATAATAAGTTGATGAGTATCTGTCTAAGATGCTTTTCATCTGCTATCACAACACTAGGAATTGAACTGCGTGCAATATATTCAAACTGAATATTTTTGGCATCGGCCTGTAGATGAAACATTTCGATGAGTTCATCGATCAAACTTTGAAGCGGTACTTGGTCTCGTCGAAACTCAATACGCCCTGCTTCTATACGTGAGATATCAAGTAGACCTTCTATGATATCGGCGAGATGATCACCGCTGCGGCGAATTATTTTAGCTTTATTTCGGTATACTTCTGATAGCCCATTATCTTTTTCCAACAACTGGGCATATCCCAATATAGAATTCAAAGGACTTCTTAGTTCATGACTAATCCCCGTCAGATAACGACTCTTCGCCTGATTAGAAGCCTCTGCTGTTTCTTTAGCTTGCTGAAGCTTATGATCCGTCTGCTGATGGGCTTCGATTTCTTTCGATAATAATTCGGTTTGTCGTTGAGATTCAGCTAATGCAAATTTTCGGCTTTCGTTCGCGAGTACAAACAACCAAGTAAAGACGCCGATAATGATCGATAAGATAAAAAATAATTGAATCAGCGTTGAAGATAAAAATATCTTTATATCTGGTTTAAGCTCTGGCCCCTGTAGATAGACCAACAAAAACAATGCGGCAATAATCGCAGTAATTAACGTAAACAATCCCAGGAACTGCAACATTCTTGCATTCATTTTCGAGACTAATTTTTGTGGCAAAATAACAGAGATGAGCCCTGCTAACTGATCACCTAACCGAGCATCTTTTTTACATTGGTCATGACAACGAACATCTAATGAACAGCACAATGAGCAAATAGCTCCGCCATAGGCTGGGCATGAAGCCATGTCTTCTATTTCAAATTCATTTTGGCAGACCTTACAGCCAGCAAAACCGTTACTGGCGGGAATAACAGGACTTGGTCGAGCGATGTAATAACGACCCTTGGTCGCCACGGCAATAAGAGGGGATACAATAAAAGCCGTTATTAACGCAATATAAGGTGACAATGCTTGAGCAAGTTCACCCAACTCACCAGAATACGATGTAACGCCTAATATTGAAGCCATTAACATCGCTCCAACACCGACAGGATTAATATCGTATAAATAAGCGCGTTTAAATTCAATGTGCTTAGGGCTTAATCCTAATGGTTTATTAATAACTAAGTCGGCCACCAAGGCCCCAATCCAAGCGACTGCCACACTAGAATAAATGCCCAGAATGTTTTCTAGCGCATCGTATATTCCCAACTCCATAACGAGCAGAGCAATAACAACGTTAAAGACTAACCATACTACTCTTCCTGGATGGCTATGTGTTAAACGAGAAAAGAAATTTGACCAGGCAATCGACCCAGCATATGCATTAGTCACATTAATTTTTAACTGGCAAATAATGACAAAAATTCCTGCAAGCGCGAGCGTTGCCATCGGTGACAAATTTAAATAACTAAACGCAATCAAATACATTTGAATAGGGTCATCTGCCACTTCAACAACCACACCATGATTTATGGCCAATACAACTAAAAATGATCCCGCTAATATTTTCATGACCCCAACAACAATCCACCCTGGGCCTGCGGCTAATAATGCAGCCCACCAACGCCAGCGATTTTTATTATCTTGCTCGGGTAAAAAACGCAGGATATCAACCTGCTCTCCAATTTGAGCGACCAACGAAAATAAAACACCAGAAGCTGCACCAAAAAAAAGCATATTAAACCCCTCGCCCTCTGATGGTGCTATGCCTTTAAATTGTGTCCACTGTTCAACGGCCGACAACTCGTGCCATAAAATAAAGACGAAGGGCAGCAACTGTAAAATGAGCCAAAGTGGCTGACTCCATAACTGAAAACGACTAATAAAAGTGATGCCGTGAGTGACTAAGGGAATAACAATGAGTGAACTGACAAGGTAACCAATACTTAAAGGCAGATTAAATAAGAGCTCCAGCGCCGAGGCCATGATGGCTGCTTCAAGCGCAAAGAATATAAACGTGAAGGATGCATAGATTAACGAAGTGATCGTTGATCCAATATACCCAAACCCTGCCCCACGACTAAGCAAGTCAATATCAACACCGTACCGAGCGGCGTAATACGTGATGGGTAAGCCCATTAAAAAAATAATAAACGATACCACCATAATGGCTGCAATGGCGTTATCGAAACCATAATGCAACGTAATGGCACCCCCAATGGCTTCTAGCGCCAAAAACGATATCGACCCTAGAGCCGTATTTGAAACACTCGCAAGTGACCATCGTCTTGCGCTTTTCGCGGTAAACCGTAACGCATAATCTTCTAATGTTTGGTTGGCAACCCAGCGATTATAATTTCGCCGAGTACCTGATACATGTTGCTCTCTCATTCTTAGCTATCCAAAGAAATAAAGGCTTGGCGGCAATTAAGCCTAAAGAGACTTACCGTACATTACCTAAAGCCTATCAAAAGCCATGCCAGTCTGCATACGTCAAATGACGTAGTCGACTAGAGCGATTAGCGCATATTAGAAATCCCCAAATTTAGACATACTTTTTAGGACGAAAAACTTATCTTTTTTTATAAATACGAAGAGGTTACATCATGAAAAATACGAGCAACTCTGGTTTATCCAGTTTTATGCGCAGACGCTTAGCCAAAGGGTTTATGTCACTGCCTGCCGCTATTCTTTTGTCCAGTATCAGCTTGTCATCATCCGCCGAGGTTAATACAACAGGCTTAGCCGTAACCAAAGATACGGTAACGATCGGCATTTTACATTCACTCACCGGTACGATGGCCATTAGTGAAACAGGCGCTCAGGAAGCTGAAAAACTTGCCATTAAACAAATTAATGAAACGGGCGGGATTTTAGGTCGCCAAATTAAAATCATTCAAGAAGATGGCGCGAGTGATTGGCCAACGTTTGCTGAAAAAAGTAAAAAACTATTAGTACAAGATAAAGTAGCGGCTGTATTTGGTGCTTGGACATCGGCATCACGTAAAGCGGTATTGCCTGTTTTTGAAAAAGAAAATGGTCTTTTATATTACCCAACATTTTATGAAGGATTAGAGCAGTCAAAAAATGTTATCTACACCGGTCAAGAAGCTACGCAACAAATTCTTGATGGTTTGAATTGGGTTTCTAAAGAGAAGAAAGCTAAAACATTCTACTTAATCGGTTCTGATTATATTTGGCCTAGAACATCAATGAAAATTGCTCGCAAGCATATTGAAAAAGTATTGGGCGGTAAGGTTGTTGGTGAAGAATATAAGCCACTGGGCAATACTCAATTTGGTTCGGTAATTAATAAAATTCGTCTTAAAAAACCTGATGTTATTTACGCCGCGGTTGTTGGCGGAAGTAACGTTGCTTGGTTTAAGCAATTAAAAGCAGCAGGGATCACGTCTAAAAATCAAACATTACTGACTATCTCAGTAACCGAAGATGAAGTACTGGGTATTGGTGGTGAAAACCTTGAAGGTTTTTACTCGATCATGAAGTACTTCCAAAGCCAGGATAACCCTAATAACAAAGCCTTCGTTAAAGCGTTTAAAGAAATGTGGGGCGATGACAGTGTTATGGGCGATGTAACACAAGCCGCTTATCTAGGACCTTGGTTATGGAAAGCCGCTGTTGAAAAAGCAGGGTCTTTTGATATCGATAAAGTCGTTGCCGCTTCTGAAGAAGGTGATATTGAACTAACAACCGCACCAGAAGGTTACGTGAAGTTGCACCCAAATCATCATTTATGGAGCAAAGCTCGTGTTGGTAAATGGAACAAAGATGGTCAAGCAACCGTGGTTTATACCTCTGAGTTACTTGAGCCAGATCCATTCCCAGCGGGTTATCAATAAATCACTAATAAAGTCGCTAGTGCAAGTTTTTAAAAACTAACATCGTGAACAAGGACGTTCACGCATCCACCCAAATATTAACGTAATCGTTTCTTTTGGCTAATTGGGGAGATTCATAATGGACGCATATTCAAATAGTGAGTTGATATCAATATTCGCTATGCAAGGTTTCGCTGGCATTAGTTTGTTCAGTGTTCTTTTGCTAATGGCTTTAGGCCTCGCCATCATCTTTGGCCAAATGGGTGTTATCAACATGGCTCATGGAGAGTTCATGGCTGTTGGCGCTTACACCACATATTTTATGGCAACAATGACCGAAACTTACTTTCCTGCATTTATGCCTTACTACTTTGTTTTTGCTATTGTCGCCGCCTTTTTTGTCGCCGGAATATTAGGGTATTTCGCTGAGTTTATATTAATTCGTCACCTGTACTCACGCCCTCTAGATACCTTGTTAGCCACTTGGGGTTTAAGCCTCATCATGCAGCAATCTTTTCGTTCGATATTTGGTGCTCGAGAAGTTAGCCCAACGCTTCCTGAATGGTTACTAGGGTCTTACCAACCGACTGAAACTATCTTCATCCCCATCAACGGCATGTTTGTTTTAGGGTTAACCGCTATCGTCACTCTCTCGGTTTATTACCTTATGTATAGATCACGCTGGGGTCTGCGCGTTAGAGCCACCACTCAAAACCGAGTCATGAGCGGTGCTGTCGGTATTAATACCAAGAAAGTAGATCGATATACCTTTGCTCTAGGTTGCGGTATCGCCGGTATTGCAGGCGCAGCATTTACCACAATTGCTTCAACCGGCCCTACGACTGGAACCTTATACATTGTTGATACTTTTATGGTCGTTGTATTTGGTGGCGCAGCCAGTTTATTCGGAACAATCGCATCGGCATTTTCCATCGCACAAGCACAATCCATTCTTGAATTCTTTATCAGTGGATCAATGGCGAAGGTCTATACCTTATTCGCTTTAGTATTGATTTTGATGTTTAAGCCTGAAGGATTGTTTGCCAGTAAAGTTCGCCGCTAAGGCGGGCTTTATTCTCAATGTAAACATGACCGCTGTAAGTAAATAAAGCTTACATTGACTAAAGTATTTTGGAGAGCGTTATGAGCTTCGTATATGAAAAACTAATGGGCGGAAAAAAAGGCCTAACCGGCTTTATTATTCTTGCCACATTAATATTGGTGATATTCCCACTCTTCTTAGATTCGTTTCGTCTTGGATTGGCGGGTAAATATCTAACCTATGCATTTGCAGCCGTCAGTCTTGTACTGCTATGGGGCTACGGAGGAATATTAAGTTTAGGCCAAGGAATATTTTTTGGCTTAGGAGGTTATGCGATGGCGATGTTTTTAAAACTCGAAGCCTCGTCTCCAGAAAACACATCGATTCAATCAACGCCTGGTATTCCTGATTTCATGGACTGGAATCAGATAACAGAACTTCCTTGGTTTTGGGAACCCTTCACCAGTTTCACCTTTACCATTCTTGCCGTACTTATTCTGCCAGCAGCCTTCGCTTATATTATTGGAGCAGCCATGTTTAAGCGTCGAGTCGGAGGTGTTTACTTCGCGATTATTACGCAAGTTATCGCTGTAATTCTTACTGTGCTGATTGTTGGGCAGCAAGGTTTTACAGGCGGAATTAACGGCATTACCGATTTACGTACATTAAACGGCTGGGATATCACGTCTGACAGCGCAAAAACTGTTTTCTATTTTATCACTTGTGTACTCCTTCTATTAGTCATCATGGCATCACGAGTTATCTTAACCAGCAAATTTGGCCGCATCTTATTAGCCGTGCGAGACAAAGAAGATCGTGTAAGATTTTCGGGTTATGACGTTGCTAACTTTAAGATTTTTGTATTCTGTTTTGGTGCAATGATTTCAGCAATAGGCGGGGCAATGTTCACCTTGCAAGTCGGTTTTATGTCCCCTTCATTCGTCGGTATTGTACCGTCGATTGAGATGGTTATTTTTGCTGCTGTCGGTGGTCGTATGTCTCTTATCGGCGCTGTTTACGGAACCTTACTGATTAACTTTGGTAAGACCGCTTTCTCTGAATCTTTCCCTGAGCTGTGGTTATTCTTAATAGGTGGATTATTTATCGCTGTTGTTATGTTATTTCCAAATGGATTAGCTGGATTGTGGAATGACTATGGCCATAAATTAACCGACAAATTCAGTTTTATTACTAAACGATTTAATACGTTAGCCGCTCAAACAAAACTTAAAAAAGTGGAGGATGCACGCTAATGAATACTACAAATACTAACTTCACATTATCAATAGAAGATTTAACGGTTTCATTCGACGGATTCAAAGCCGTTGATAAACTTAATTTCTATCTCGATAAAAACGAATTACACGTTGTTATTGGCCCTAATGGTGCCGGAAAAACAACCGTTCTTGATTTGATCTGTGGCAAAACAAAAGCGACGTCTGGCAGTATCAAATTTTTAAATCATGAACTCACCGGTTTATCCGAACACGCGATTGTAAGAGCGGGTGTAGGCCGAAAATTTCAAACGCCTTCGATTTACGAAAACCTAACGGTTCTGGAAAACTTAGAAGTTTCTTACCCTGAAGGACGAGGCGTTTTTGGTTCTCTGATGTTTAAACGCAGTGAAAAGGTTTTAAATAAAATTCACGAGATCGCTAAAGAAATCATGCTCGAAGATGAGCTTGATCGTGAATCAGGGTTATTAAGCCATGGGCAAAAACAATGGTTGGAAATCGGGATGCTGCTGATCCAAGACCCTCAATTGTTAATGCTTGACGAACCCGTCGCCGGTATGAGCGTAAAAGAACGAGAACAAACGGCTGAGTTACTCAACAAAATTAGCCAAGGTCGATCGGTATTAGTTATTGAACACGATATGGAATTTGTTGCTCGCATCGCACAAAAAGTCACCGTTCTTCATCAAGGTAAAATCTTAGCCTCGGGTGATATGGATACGGTTCAAAACGACCCTAAAGTGATTGAGGTCTATCTAGGTCACTAATACGTGAGTCTAGAAAACGAAATTATAGATAGGTGAAAATATGTTAGAAGTTTCAAATTTGAAAGTGTGCTACGGGCAAAGTGAAGTGATTAGTGATTTGAACTTTACGGTACCTAAAAATGAAACACTCGCCATCATGGGTCGTAATGGCATGGGTAAAACGACGTTATTTAAATCATTGATCGGAATTTTACCGTCAGCAGGCGGCGAAATTAAAATTGATGGCATAGACATTACAAATTGTGAAAGCTACCAGCGCGTCGAGAATGGTGTAGCTTACGTTCCGCAAGGTCGCATGATTTTTCCCAACCTTACCGTTCAAGAAAATATTGAAACGGGCATGGAAGTATCAAAGCTTAAACAAATCCCCGACGACATTTACGCGTTATTTCCTGTGCTAAGAGAAATGCGCCACCGCAAAGGGGGAAATTTATCCGGTGGTCAGCAACAACAATTAGCCATTGCGCGTGCTTTGGTGACAAACCCAAAAGTATTACTTTTAGACGAACCGACAGAAGGAATACAGCCTTCTATCATCAAAGACATTGCCAACATTCTTAATGAAATTAAAAAGTTAAGAGATATTACGATCATTGTTTCCGAGCAGGTTTTGAGTTTCACAATGGCCGTCGCCGATCGAATTATTGTGATTGATAAGGGCGAATTCATTCACGAAGACATGCGAGATAACGTGAACAGCGAACAAATTAAAAAGTACCTGTCGGTTTAATTAAAAATAACTGACTGATTAATAACTGATTAATAACTGATTAAAAAATCATACGACTAACCCAAAAAATGAAATATCCATTTAGTTTCATTAGGAGCATAAGATGACTGATACAATTATTAAAGTAGACCTAAACAAATCAGCTTACGAGCATGATGACATACACAATCGCTGGCATCCTGATATTCCGATGGTTGCGACGGTTAAACCGGGGGATGATTTTAAAGTAGAATGCCTCGATTGGACCGGTGGTCAGATTAAAAATAATGATGACGCCTCTGATGTAAGAGACGTGGATTTAACTCAGGTGCATTTTTTATCGGGCCCCATTGCCGTTGAGGGAGCGGAACCAGGTGATTTGCTAGTCGTAGATATTTTAGATATTGGTACTTTCGAAGAAAGCCAGTGGGGATTCAATGGGTTTTTCTCTAAGCAAAATGGCGGCGGTTTTTTAGACGAACATTTTCCTGAAGCGCAAAAATCCATTTGGGATTTCAACGGTATGTTTACCAGCTCTCGCCACATTCCTGGTGTTGAGTTCGCAGGTCTAATTCACCCTGGGCTGATTGGTACTTTGCCTTCAAAAGAAATGTTAGATACTTGGAATGCTCGCGAAAAAGAACTTTACGATACCGAGCCTGACAGAGTGCCAGCATTAGCGTGTATGCCTTATGCCGAAACGGCACACATGGGGCGAATGAAACCTGAAGATGCAAAAATTGCGGCGGCCGAAGGGGCACGTACTGTGCCACCAAGAGAACATGGTGGTAACTGTGATATTAAAGATTTATCTCGTGGTTCTAAGGTCTATTTCCCTGTTTATGTTAAAGGCGCAGGTCTCTCTGTAGGTGACCTTCACTTTAGCCAAGGTGATGGTGAGATTACTTTTTGTGGCGCAATTGAAATGGCAGGCTGGATTCACATGCGTGTTAATTTGATTAAAGGCGGTATGGAAAAATACGCCATTAAGAACCCTATCTTCAAGCCAAGTAAAATTACGCCAAAATACGATGACTATCTGATTTTTGAAGGTATTTCAGTCGATGAAAAAGGTAAGCAGCATTTCTTAGATGTAAATGTGGCATACCGACAAGCGTGTTTGAATGCCATCGAATACTTGAAGAAGTTTGGTTATTCCGGTGCTCAAGCCTATTCCTTATTAGGAACCGCCCCGGTGCAAGGTCACATCAGTGGTGTCGTGGATGTACCGAATTCCTGTGCAACACTTTGGTTACCCACCGATATCTTTGAGTTTGATATAAAACCCAATGCCGATGGACCGACTAAGTTCTTAGATGGCAGCATCGATATGCCTCTAGCACCCGACATTAAAAAATAAAGGAGAGGCCATCATGCCTGTATATGACTATAAGTGTGCAGAACATGGCTTGTTTTACGAACTAGCCAGCTTAGATAATCATGCCGACCCAGCGCATTGCCCAGAGTGTGATACGTTATCTGGACGAGTTATTATTATGTCGCCTGCTTTTCTAAATATGGACAAAGAGAAAAAACAGGGCATAGAGCGTAATGAGGCTGCCCAGCACGAGCCACAGCATTCAAATGCTGAGACTCGCGCTGAGAATGCTGACAAGTTAAAACATGGCTGTGGTTGCACTCACAAAAAACGCAGTTCTAAAGTCATGTATACCGCCGACGGAAGTAAGATGTTTCCGTCTATGCGACCATGGATGATTAGTCACTGATCTAAATCGATCCCCTCCAGATAGACTGCAGGGGGTTATCCTTCAACCCGTTTGTTTGATAACACATTATTAATCTTACAAATCAGAAGTAGGCATCGCCAATGCCTTGCGTAAGTTTTTCGCTAGGGTATTAGCCGAATACACTTGTTTCACATCAGGTCGCACGCCTTTACCCATAATAATTTCTAATAATACATCGGCTTCACTGCGATCTCTGTCACCAAATTCAAACCCCATACCGAAACTACTGCGTGACCCAATCGATTGATGCTGTGCAATGCCAAAACCGACTCCTGAAGAAATTCTCGGCGGCTTCTTATCGCTTTCGCGGTCGACGACTTCAAACCAATCAAAGCCTTTTTCTAGGGTTAATTCGGCGGCGCGCAGCATGGCATAATTGACCGCTTTACCACGTTCAATTTCTCGCGCCTTAAAATCAATACGATATTGGGTATCGCTCAATTGCGTTTCGCTGTAACCATAACCGCGATTGCTCGCAGGATGGTAAGGAGAATAACTTGCACACGCTTGCAGTAAGCAAATACAAGTGATCGATAAGATTAAGCGTTTCATTTTGTATTCCTCATTAAAGTATTTGTTAAGGTTTCCAGCGACTTTCTATTATTGATGTTTCTTGCTCAGGGCTCACTAGGTCTCCTTTTATCATAGTATCTAGAACATCATCTAGCGCCCTATTACTTGAGGCTGTTTGATAACTGGCCTGATCACCTGCTGGCATCGCGGCGCGTAAGTTCCAATCATCACCGACTCGACAGGCAATGCTTTGTAGGGCTGGGGTATTCATCGGTTTAATATAAAACTGACGGCAATATTCCCCTTCGTGATTTAAAAACGTTAACCGCGCTTCAAAGCTAGCCCCGTTCTTTGTGGTGATTACTTCGCCACTGCGCTGATGCGATAGCGCGTTATTAATCGCAGTCCAGTCAGGCAGTGCTGCTGGATTACTATGGGTGTCAAAATTCATAAAGAAGCCAAAAACTGCGGCCACACTGGCGGCGATCGCAGTTGGCATAGTGATCACAGCCTGTGCTTTGCGCCACCAAGGAAAACGAATGACATTGTCTGTCTGCTCAGAGGAATGTTCAGCACGAGCACTCGCTTCCAGCTTCTTACGCAAGTCATCCAACCCGGAGGATAACGGCACGGCATCAATACTACTTAGACTGGCATGAACTTGGCTGTTAAGCGAGGCTAATACATCGGCGCGTTCGGCGACCACTTCATCGTTAGCAATCGCATCACGAACAATGCTCATTTCCAGAGGTGACAATTCGCCGTCTATGAAGGCATTCAGTGTTTCGTCAGAGATCGTCATATTAATGTCCTGGCACTAGCGTTTGCGGTGCGTTTAAAGATTTAATGAGGTTGGCTCGCGCTCGCGCAATGCGGCTCATAACGGTGCCTACGGGCACTTCCAATACTTCTGCTGCGTCTTTATACGACATCGACTGCAAGGTCACCAGAGAGAGCGCAGAGCGTTGTTCTTCGCCCAGTTGCTGCATCGCGCTGTGCACTTGTGTTAGTTGAATCTCATGTTCTGTGCGATGGCTATCTTCACTAATATTAACGTCTTGTAATAACGGATTATCAACAGCCTGTTGCCGTGTGCGGGTCGCCCGGTATTGATCGATCCACAAATTTCGACATATACGAAAAGCCCATTTAGCTAAAACAACACCTTCCGGCACACCTTTTGCCAAAATGCGCTCTACTGCACCTTGGCAAAGGTCATCGGCATCGTCCGCAGAGCCACATAACGAGTAAGCGTAACGTCGTAAGCCGGGTAATAATTCGAGTAGTTCAGTATGCAATGTGATGTCCTTATTAAGTCTTCTATTTAACCTAACGGCCAAGGGTGAAAGTTATTCCATACATTTAGTAAATATAATAAGGAATTGATTATCCTGCCAAACGTCTCTATAACACAACCTAGTGATTGGAGATGTATAATGATAAACCGCTATTTGGCTCAAGCCCTTTGCTTATTGGCCGTCACGGTGCCTAGCCAGGCTCAGCTATTGGGCCACGATGTACTGCAGATCGATAATATGGATCTCTTTACTCTGCCGATCAACCGTTCGCAATTTGAACTAGAGCCGCCACTTCAAGACAAAATAAAAGCGTTCAATCCTCCTCAAGTGACCGGGCCCGATGCGCTGCTTGACGGAATCCCTAATGCTAATGAAGTCGTAAAAGATCTGGCTGACATAAACATTCTCGATAAAAAAAATAAGCTCGCACTGACGGAAATTCACCTGCAACATGGCTGGCGAGCCCTACAACAAGAGTGGCTATTATTACTCACGGCAGAGCAAATGCCCCTATTGCGCTCGCTGCCTGTTACCGTAATTTCTGAGACCGATTTAACGCAACTTCAAATGTTTACTGTGCGTATTCGTGTCTCTGATCGCTATGATGATTTGAACACGCTGGCAAAGTTACTCACCCCTTTAGGGGCAGAAATTTTGGAGCGTCATCATGTTTACGATGCGCAAGCCACGAGTTCAACGCTTACACCAGAAGCGGTACTTAAATCTGAGTCTAATTCCCCAGAAATACTGCCAAGCAATACCAAGCCCCATTCAAACAAGCTCTATTCAAACAAGCCCTATGCAAACAAGTCGCATACATTAACTCTAGGTGTGATCGATACGGCCATTGATGACCAACACACATTACTGGCACAGGCTGACATTCAAACAAAGAGTTTTGTTGAACCGAAGATGGTGCAACCCACCGCACACGCGACCGCCGTATTAGGGCGTTTGGTCGCTAAGGGAGAGTCTATAAAACCACTTCTGCCCGACGCTAAGATCTATGCCGCATCAGTATTTTATCAAAAAGATGCCTACTCACAGTCGGCATCCACTTTGGCATTACTGCAAGCATTAGAATGGATGTTGGTTAAGCGGGTGCAGGTCATTAATATGAGTTTGGCAGGGCCGCCGAACGCTTTGCTAGAAAAAGCCTTACAACGAGTTCGTTCAAAAGGCATTGCGGTTGTGGCCGCCGCAGGAAATGCTGGGCCGGCATCGCGTCCGCTTTTCCCTGCCGCGTATGACTCAGTTATTGCCGTGAGTGCGGTCGATGAACAACGGCGTATTTACCGCTGGGCAAATCGAGGTAAGCATATTGATTTCGTCGCCTATGGCGTTAATGTCACAACATTACGCACTGGCGGTGGAGAAGGCATAGAGAGTGGAACATCGATGGCAGCACCGATCATCAGCGCCGCGCTGGCATTGCAGATGCAAATACGAGGCTTGGATGAAAGCCTCGCTCACTTGCGAATGTTAAGTGAAGATCTCGGCGAGACTGGCCGAGATGTTATTTATGGTGATGGTTTTATTGCGCCTTAACGCTTATTTTTAACCCATTAGCTCTAGGGTTATTTAGAAACGGGCACTTAAACCTACGCTCATTTGGCGCTCGTTATAATCCACCGCCGCATAGTTTGATTCATTGTTAATGTAAGAAGCTTTCAGCATTAATCCAAGCCAATCATTTAGCGCAAGATCTAGACTGGTCGTCCATTGTGTACGCCCATCCACTCGGGTTTCATCGTCCACGTTTGTATTCGATGGCAAGCCCACGGGAAATGTTTCGTTTTCTATCGCGTTGGCAATCACAAAAGAGTCATAGTGCTTACGCCCATAGCGAATACTACTAGTGAAGGTCGTAGGGAAGTATGCGTCAGTAAATTTATGCTGAAATCCCATACTCACATTGCCTGCTTTATTGTCATACTCATTCGCTTCTGCGATTTCGTTTTCCACACTAACATTAAAGCTTAAATGGCTCTTACCACTATTAAAAAATGCCAGTGAATCTAGGCCAATAACCGTTGCAGTTGCATTACGTTCCTCTAGCTCAATAAAATCTTTTTTATTTTTCGACAAAGCGGCGCGCAGAAAAAAACTTGAATCAAATAATTTGTCGATGGCGATCGTTGATTGACTAAAGTCTAAAAAATCATCGCCATCGATTTGTGCGGTAACACCATCATAACGATAGCTGTAGCCGACCCCCGAAAAAGTAAATTTAGACGATAAAGTAAGGTGATGCTGTTCGAGGTCATATTCTGAAAACTGATCGTAAATACGCTGTTTTCCTTGGTAATTAGTCGCTAACTGCCAATTTTTATGCGCTTGCCATTTGCCACCGAGTGCCCACTTTAATTGATTTGCGTAGTCACTCTCACGACTCACGTCATCGACTTGGTCGAGAGTTACCGAAGAATCGTATTCACGCTCTGCAGCGAGCGAACCTGACCAGGTCAGGGATTCTGAGGCAAAAGCCAATACCGGTGACGTTAAAATAGTTAGGCTTAATAAGAAGCTAGTCGTGGAAAGTTTCATAATAATCTCGTCTATATATTGCTTAATGCATGTGAAGTCGCTGACATGTATTTTTTCTGGATATAAAAAAGGGGCTCCCTGCCCCTGAATAAATAGAGTCTAAATTAAAGACCGAACGCTGCATCAACATTACTGGCAATTGAAGCTGCGACCGAAGACTGCACTGTGCTATCGATTGTACTCTCAACGGTACTCTCAACGGTGCCCTCAACAGTACCTTCAATGCTGCTATCTACTGATTCAGCGATTGCCGCATTCACACTGTGTGACAAAGTACTTTGCACGGTTGTTTCCGCTGCTAAAGAAGCATCACTCATAGCTGACATTCCTACCAAGGCTTTCGCCGCAACATCTTTGCTCGTCGCCATACTATTATTTACGCCTGCTTGAGCTGCGCTTTCAGCTTGCAAACCCATGCGAGCGCCAGTATCGATGCCTTTGTTCATCGAACCTTCAACCGCGACTGAACCTGCAATAGCCGCACGCTGAGTACTATTTAAAGTGGTATTACCACGAGCATTCGCCGAACTCATTATGGCCGTTCCATTTTCTGTTGCGGCCTGCTGCTGTTCATCGGCATTTTTACGTGTTTGAGTTTCACTCGATGCTGCGCTATCAGATTCTGCTGAAGCTTGTGCTTTTACACGGCTCTCGCTATTCGCGTTGGCATTACTATTCGTGCTTGAGCTGCTATCGGCATTGGCGTTTTGGCTAGCATTGATCGTTAATGCGCTGTCCGTTTTAACGGCGACATTGGCGGCGTTAGATCCGTTAAAAGCAAACAAAGATGCAAGGGTTAGTACTGCTGGAATAAGGTAAGTATTTTTCATGGTATTTCTCCGTTATTAAAGTTTTCATAGTGTTAACGGAGTACGTGTATGTTTATTCCCGATTTATTTATTTTTTTGAATTTATTTTTTTAATCTATCTATTGGATAGAAATTATAGATAGGTAAGTGCCCACTAAAAGAGTGAGTGGGCAACGATTCACTGGCGATAAGTGACGAGTAACTTAAAGAGTTTTCTCGCTATCAACAAAGCGTTGCAATAATTGCACGACTCGCTCATTTTCTTTTTCTAAATCAGACTTTTGCTGTAACAGTTCAATCACCATGGCGACGGCGATCCAATCGATATCCAAATCTAAGTGCAAGCGTATGGCCTTTTGAATCCAGACAATACTGCGGGTTTCAAATAACCACTGCCCCTCCTCGGCTTGGCCAACCATTCTTCCCTCCATGACTCTTTCATCTACAACATAGCCAATAGGTTCGACAATGCCATATTCGACCACGTCAACCACTAGCTCACGTTCGATACCTTCTATTTTGCACAATTCGGTAAAGGGAATGTTGATTAAGATATCACTCATGATTTTGCACTCCATTCTTCGCGTGGATCAAACTGCTCTTGGGCCGCTAACTGCTGCCACAAGGCTTCACTTTCGGTACTGGTCTTGGCGGGCATGACTATTTTAACAATGGCTAAAAAGTCTCCTGTCACAGCTTTAGTTTTCAACCCTTTACCTTTGATACGGAATTTTTTCCCAGACGGCGTATTAGGTGGCACCGTTAGGCTAATTTTACCTGCGAGTGTGGGTATGGTGATTTTAGTCCCTAACGCGGCTTCCCATGGTGCTAACGGTAATGTCAGTAAAACGTTATGGCCACTCACATCAAATAATGGATGAGGAACGACACGAATGTGTAAGTAAAGATCCCCTGCACTGCCTCCGTTAGAACCTAGTTGACCTTGGCCGACTAGGCGAATTTTTTCACCGTCCATAACCCCTTGTGGCACTTTTACTTTTAAATTTTTCTTTATGCCGGGTACTTGTCCACCTTGACTACTAGGCAATATGTAGGCGATGGGTTTTTCACTTTGCTGAAGTGTTTCTTCTAAAAATACGGGTAATTCAATCTCAATATCTTGCCCGCGAACACCACGTTGCTGCGATTGATTAAAGCCTTGAGATCGGCCACCAAAGGCTGAATTGAAAAAATCAGAAAAATCGCCTTCGTATCCACTCCCCGCTTGGTTACTATAACCTTGTGAGCTTTGCGATCTTTGTGAACCCTGCCATCCTGGAGGTGTTTGGTAACCACCACCTGAGCGGCTGCCATATTTTTTAAGTTCATCAAACTCTGCTCTACGCTCAGTATCTTTAAGAACTTGGTAGGCTTCTGCGACTTCTTTAAATTTATCTTCTGCGTCTTTTTCAGAGTTCACATCGGGGTGGTATTTTCGCGCCAGCTTACGATAGGCGGTTTTGATCGCCTTCGTATCAGCATCACTTTCAACGCCTAATATTTTGTAATAATCTTTAAAATCCATAATATTGCTGACCTAGTATTGAACTGAGTAGTGTTTAACTGAGTGATATTAGCTAAGTATATTAATTGAGCATGCTCGCTCTCTTGTGAAACTACAAGGACAATTAATGAGATCTCGCTAACCCTAAACGCTCATTTTCTGGGGTCATCAAGCCTTGTTTATTGTCAATAATCTGAACGATTCTCGGCCTGATAGTTTTCGCTTAAATCGGATTCCTAATTCCCCTCTGACATTGCTTTAAACAAGCAAACGCTGGATTTGGATTTAAATTTTAGGTGAATGCTCAATCAAGGCGCGACACAATGCCTTACGGGTTTTGATCGCTCGTAATAACGTTAGAAAAGCTGAATATATTTAAAGAAAATGATTGGTTTTATGCTAATGTCAGTGACTGCTGATTACGATCAAGAGTGAGTTGAGCGGGGAACTTTAGATAATAAAGCACTAAAGCGATCACCTAAAATTCCCGAGTGTTTTTCTAATAACTAATTCCACGCCTCTCGTGGATCAAAGTTAGTCTCTTCTGCTAACTGTTTCCACAAAGCTTCGCTCTCAATACTGGTTTTTTCA